>Ga0310695_10005246_pt1 | contig 22836 bp, 16 predicted proteins | sample RumenRJG_04DNA_FD_203882 | JGI IMG/M metagenome (GOLD analysis project Ga0310695, IMG submission 203882) | Bovine rumen microbial communities from Lethbridge, Alberta, Canada - RJG_04 (v2) (version 2) | ecosystem: Host-associated > Mammals > Digestive system > Stomach > Rumen | place: Canada...
GGTTCAACTTTTTCTTTTCTGAGTGCAACAACATCAAGTTCAGGATTATCAAGCAGCTGATATGAAATCTGATTATTTGCATGAAAGCATGCAGATATTATTTGTTTTTTTTGAGTGATAATATATATATATTCGTTAATAATTCTTGGTATTTTCTTGCAAAAATAAGACCCATATTAACTATTTAAGAAATAAAAGTAAGTATAATGGTTGTATTTATAAAATAGTTTATTGGTGTATCTATGAAATTATGTAATTTGCTAAAAAAATATTGTTTGATTTCATTTATTGCATGCAGTGCGGGTATACTGGCTGGCTGCGACGATGATCCAGCTCCGGCACAGCAGGCAAAACCTGCACAGACAGCCGATAACAAGGCTGTTCAGGAAGTTGCTGCCAAACAGCCGAAGTTTGAACCTGCTCCAAAGGTGGATTCTGCCACAATTTTTGCAAATCCCCAGGAGTATCTGAAGACTCTTGTGGTTGAAGGTGATGTAGCATTGGATATATTGGTAGCCAATCAAATGGATCGTGACTATCACTATGAAATCTGCATAGGTGATACCTGCCAGAAAATGGTAAGAGATTCAAGTTCAGGTCTGTTTAAATATACCTGCGATAAACTGAATACCAGATCACCTTGTTCTTCTGTATACAATATCAAGGTATGTAACGATTTTGAAAAGGTGTGCAACAGCAAAATTATAGATTTTGCAGGTCGCCTGAAAGCAAAAAAGGTCAAGGTTGGATATGAACATGCCTGTGCAATCAGACTTGACAACAGTGTTAAGTGCTGGGGTAATACCAGAGGCTTTTCAAATCCTGAAGGAACTCAGACCGCAGACGGAACACTGGCTGCGGATATTATTCTGTCAAAAAGTCAGGATGTTACCTGCGTGATTGATCCGAATCATAATTTCAAATGCTACGGTGTTGATGCAAAACGTTTCAAACCGATTGAATCCCTGGTAAGAGATGCTTCGGTAAGTATCAACTCAATATGCTATGTAACTCTTGACGGCAAGGTTTACTGCATTGATGCCCAGGATGAAGAGAATGCCTACATTGCATATACCAATGAGTCCGGCGGTAATGTCAACGATCTTTCCGATATTAAAAAAATCGAATCAGAGGAATTTTATACTGTAGCATTGGACTTTAAGGGCAAGCTGCATTTCTACGGATTTAATCTGGATAATTCAAGATTCAAGGAAATGCGTAATGTTTTAAAGAAGATTGAAGATATTACCGACGTAAAGGACTTCTCTGTAGGTAATGATGCAGTATGTGTAATAGCTGGGGAAAACAATTCCGTTTCCTGCTATGGTCCTAAGAAAAGCTTTGACTTCACGGATATCGATATTATCGGTGTGAATGACGCAAAATCAATTTCTGTCGGAGCTCAGAGCGCATGTGTATCATATGTGGCTCAGGATCGTTCTACCAGAGGCATGTGTGGCGGTTTACCGTTCTACTTTGAAGGAGTTCCTTCTCAGATTGATGTGGTTGGAATTTCACAGGGTAATAATCAGGTGTGCATTATCAGAGGAAATAATGATGTAGAGTGCTACGGCAATGACTACCATCGCAACGGTGTTAACTTCGTTCCTGATTATCCGACGGTTTTCTACGAAAACAACGGAATTGTAAAAGTTGATCTGCCGAAGGAGGATAATCCTAAGTTGGACGGTAATACAGCATGCCGTATCAATTACAAGCGTCATGAGATTATCTGCCGTATTCAGAAACTGGATTTCCTGCCTAAGGATCTGCTGTTAAAACCTAAATTTGAAGTGAATTCGCTTGATGGTCAGGTATTTGTTAACGGTGAACATTTTATCAATGGAACTTCTACAATCAGTCTTAATCCTGAACAGAAGATTACAGTATTATCCTCAAACGGTAAACCTGTTGAATATAAATTCAAATTGCTGCAAACCATGAAGGTTGTGAAGAAATATGATTTGAACAAAACATGGGATGATGCTGAACATCCGATTTCTGATTACTCATGCGTATGGAGTTTCTCTGACGGTTCCATAGATGAAGGCACATGTGAGAAGCCTGTTGTTCATACATTTGAAACAGATTTTGCTGAAAACAAGAATGATTTGAAAGCAAAAGTTGATGCTTATCGTAAAGATGTTGCAGACGGCGGATTTGATATTCATCATTATCAGCCGAAGGCAATAGAGTAGGCTTATCAGAAAAATTGTTGTCATAAATCAAAGCCACCTGATATTTTTCAGGTGGCTTTTATAACTTAACAATCTGTTAAACTTAATATAGAGTTTTTACAGAATTTAATTATGCTTTCGCAATTTGATCTGCCTGAATTGCTGTTATGGCGATTGTGTAAACAATATCTTCAACCAATGCGCCACGTGACAGATCGTTTACCGGTCTCTTTAAACCCTGCAGCATTGGACCTACAGATATAACGCCTGCAGAGCGCTGAACAGCCTTGTATGTACAGTTACCGCAGCTTAAATCAGGGAAAATGAATACATTTGCCTGACCTGCAACTTTTGAACCTGGAGCTTTTTGAGCTGCTACCTCAGGAACAATAGCCGCATCGTACTGTAAAGGTCCGTCAATCAATAAATCAGGACGCTTTTCCTGTGCAAGTTTTGCTGCATCGCGAACCTTATCAACATCTTCACCTTTACCTGAAGTTCCGGTTGAATAAGAAATCATTGCAACTTTAGGATCGATGCCGAAAGCCTTTGCCGAATCTGCTGACTGGATAGCAATCTGTGACAACTCTTCTGAAGTAGGTTTAGGGTTGATTGCGCAGTCACCGTATACTAAAACCTGATCCGGCATCAGCATGAAGAATACAGATGACACGATTGATTGACCAGGAGCGGTTTTGATTACCTGAAGTGCAGGGCGGATGGTATTTGCTGTAGTGTGAACAGCACCTGAAACCAGACCGTCAACTTCATTTCTTTCAATCATCATGGTACCAAGATAAACATTATCCTGCAGTAAAGCCAATGCATCTTCAGGAGTTAATCCCTTGGATTTACGCAGTTCAACCAGGCGATCTACATAATTATTACGAATGGTATCAGGATCGACAATTTCAATTTTTTCGTTTAATGTTATATTTAAAGACTTTGCAACGTTTTCGATTTCTTCTTTTTTACCAAGTAATACAGGAGTTGCAATTCCTTTTTCTGCGCAAATATTAGCAGCTTGAACGGTTCTTGGTTCATTACCTTCTGGAAGTACGATTCTTTTGTTTGCTTCATGAGCTTTTTGAGTTAAAAATTCACAGAATTTTTGTGGTGCATCTGTTACTTTTGCTTGAGTCATTTGTAATCCTCATTAATTGATTATTTTAAAAATAAACCTAGTCATTCCAACAAAGGAGGCTACATTAATTTTAACAAAATTTGTCTTTAGTAAAAACTAAAGAATAAAATAATTAGGCTCTGTTGTTACAACAGAACCAATAATTATGTTGGTGTTATACGGACAGCTGTGTTTTTACTGTTATGCAAATAATATGAATAAATTCCGGACTTTTAAGATTTGCAATCTGAGTGTAGAATACTGCTGTAGTAACAAAAGATAATCCGGAGATGAATATGAGTAGTGATGTGGCACGAATTCAGTCTATTGAATCATGCGGTGCTGTTGATGGTCCAGGCTTAAGATACGTTGTTTTTTTTCAGGGATGCCAGTTTAAATGCAGATACTGCCACAATCGTGACACCTGGAATATGAGCGGAGGCTTTGAAAAATCGCTGGACGAAATGCTCAGGGAAATAAAAAGTTACCTTGCTTTTTACAGACCGAACAACGGAGGTGTAACGGCATCAGGCGGTGAAGCTACTCTGCAGATGGATTTTGTTACCAGATTGTTTGCTGAAGCTAAAAAACTGAATCTTACTACCTGCCTTGATTCCAATGGCTGTATTACACGTTACGATCAGAAACTGTCAGATCTCCTTGATGTAACCGATTTGGTAATGCTTGATATTAAGCATATGGATGAAGCACAGCACAAAAAGTTAACTCATATGAGCAACAGGTTTACACTGGATTTCGCAAAGCATTTGTTTAAGCGCGGCATTCATATGTGGATTCGCTATGTTGTGGTTCCAGGCTGGTCTGATCAGGAGTCAAATGTCAGGGCGCTGGGCCGGTTTATTGTTGAGAATATCAAGGACTGCGTAGATTATGTGGATATTCTTCCGTATCATGAACTTGGAAAACATAAATGGAAGGAATACAATGATCCTTACGAACTGGAAAATGTATCTCCGCCTTCTGCAGATGAGATTAATAAAATTAAACAGATTCTCATTAATGATTATCATCTCAATGTCAGATAATTAAATTCTGTCTAAAAATTCGCGGTTGCCTTTACTGATGGCCAGATTGATTTCAGTTATAAAATCAATTCTGGTTGTTTCCGGTTTGGGCAGGTGATCGTTGCATTCACACAGATGAATATATAATTTCTTTTCTGCCTCTGTCAGCGCTTTTAATGCCTGTCTTCCCTGATGTAAATACAGAATCAGCAGCATAACCAATATAAAAACCGGTGTAACTGTTAAACCTACCAGATGGATCAGATTAAATCTGAAGTAGTAAATTAAAAGCAGAGATCCGAAAAACAAAGGGGGAAGAAACCATTTTGCAAAATCCAAAAAATCCCTGACTCTGAATTCCGGATAAATTAAATTGAAAACTTTTTCATATGGTAAAAGTTTGTTGTATTTAATTCCTGCCTGCAGTCTTTTAAACATAGTCTATCCGTAGTAACAAAGTTAAAAAAAGCCTCTAATTCAGTTTAGAGGCTTGATTGTGATTATTCAATAACCAGTATTATTTACTTATTATAATTTCTGAGTAAATGTTCTGGTTACAACATCCTGCTGCTGTTCTTTGGTTAATGAGTTGAAACGAACTGCATAACCGGAAACACGGATTGTCAATGTAGGATACTTTTCTGGGTGTTCCATTGCATCTAACAATGTCTCTCTGTTGAGAACATTAACATTCAAATGCTGGCCGCCTTCTACATAGTGATCTGTGTTCTTGGTTTCTTCTTCATGATGGAAGTATCCGTCCAGCAAACCAACAAGGTTCTTGGACTGCTGTTCTGTTTCTTTACCAAGTGCATCTGGAACAATTGTGAAGGTATAGGAAATACCGTCTTTTGCGTATGCGAATGGTAATTTACCAACTGAAGTTAATGAAGCAACAGCACCGTTTACATCACGACCATGTACAGGGTTTGCACCAGGTCCGAATGGAGTACCGCCACGACGACCATCAGGAGTTGTACCGGTCTTCTTACCATATACCACGTTAGAGGTGATGGTTAAGATAGACTGTGTAGGCATTGCATTACGATATGTCTTGTGGCTTTGAACCTTCTTCATGAATCGGGTTACAAGGTCACATGCAATAGAGTCAACTCTTTCATCGTTGTTACCGAACTTAGGGAAATCGCCTTCGATTTGGAAGTCTACAGCAACACCGAATTCATCACGAATCGGTTTAACCTTGGCATACTTGATAGCTGATAAAGAATCCGCAGCAACTGACAGACCTGCAACACCGCAACCTAAGGTTCTCTTGATATCAATATCATATAATGCCATCTGAATTGCTTCATATGAATATTTATCATGCATATAGTGAATGATGTTTAATGCAGTTACATACTGAGTTGCCAGCCAGTCCATGAAGCTGTCCATTCTGGTCATAACTTCATCGAAATCAAGGTATTCGCTCTTGATTGGATCCATCTTCGGACCAACCTGCAGGTGTTTCTGATTACCTTCCTTGTCCGGATATAACTTCTCATCCAAACCGCCGTTGATTGCATATAACAATGTTTTGGCAAGGTTTGCACGTGCACCGAAGAACTGCTGTGTTTTACCTACGATCATTGGTGATACGCAACATGCAATTGCGTAGTCATCGCTGTTGAAATCGTTGCGCATCAAGTCATCGTTTTCGTACTGAATTGATGAAGTTTCAATTGAAACCTTGGTAACGAATCTCTTCCATGCAGCAGGTAATTTTTCAGACCACAGAATAGTCATGTTTGGTTCTGGAGAAGTACCCATTGTGTATAAAGTATTCAAGTAACGGAAGCAGGTTCTTGTTACTAAGGTACGGCCGTCCAAGCCCATACCGCCGAGGGATTCTGTAGCCCAGATTGGGTCGCCTGAGAATAACTCGTCGTATACGTGGGTACGCAGGAATCTAACCATTCTTAATTTCATAATCAGGTGGTCAACCAGTTCCTGAGCCTGTTCTTCAGTCAATAAACCTTTGGCAATATCACGTTCGATATAAATATCCAGGAATGTTGCGGTTCTACCGAAGCTCATTGCTGCACCATTCTGGGATTTAACTGCTGCCAGGTAACCGAAGTAAGTTGCCTGAATAGCTTCCTGAGCTGTTGTTGCAGGACCGGAAATATCGCATCCGTAGCTTTGAGCTAAGGTTTTCAAATCATTAAGAGCGCGATGCTGCTCGCTGATTTCTTCACGATGGCGGATGGTTTCTTCCAGATCGATACCTTTTTCAAGATTGTCCTGTAAAGAATTGAAACCTTTAACACGATCCTTCATCAGGTAATCAATACCGTACAGAGCGATACGACGATAGTCACCAATGATACGGCCACGTCCGTAAGCATCAGGCAAACCTGTTAAAATACCGGCTTTTCTGCAGTTACGGATGCTTGGTGTATAAACATCAAACACACCCTGATTGTGGGTTTTTCTGTATTTAGTGAAAATTTCTACAACTGCAGGATCCAAAGTCTTGCCGTATTCTTCGCAAGAAGTCTGGATCATTCTAATACCACCGAATGGATGGATACCTCTCTTTAATGGTTTATCTGTCTGTAAACCAACAATCTTTTCTAAAGATTTATCGATATATCCGGGTGCGTGTGATGTAATGGTAGAAGGATTAGATGTATCAAAATCAACAGGAGCGTGAGTCTTGTTTTCGATTTTGATTCCTTCCATTACTGAAGCCCACAGAGTTTTTGTTGCTTCGGTTGCACCAGCCAGGAAACTCTCGTCTCCTTCATAAGGTGTGTAGTTGTTTTGAATGAAATCGCGGGTATTAATTTCATTTTGCCAAGCTCCTGGTTTGAAGCCTTCCCATGCTTTTTGGAACTTCTCGTTAAGTTCAGCCATTTCTTACCTCTTTACCTTTTGGGTTATAGATTAAAAAAAACTATCTTATGCATTTTGATGCATTCGATAGGACACAAACCAATTATACAGACCAATTATCAAACCGCCACCAATAACGTTGCCGATGGTAACAGGAATTAAATTGGAGAATATAAAATTAAATAAAGTTAAATCATTATAGTGCGGATCTGCCGCCAATACCATTTCCGGGATCGCAAAATTGTGAATGGACATTCCGAGAGGAATCATAAACATATTTGCAATTGAGTGTTCGTAACCGCTGGCAACAAACATTGCCACAGGAAGAATGATGATTAAAATTTTGTCTGACATGGTTTTGCCACCCCATGACAGCCATACTGCAACGCAGACCATAACGTTACAGAGAATTCCTAGCGATATTGCTTCAATAAAGCCTCTTGCATATTTAAGATCACCGTCAGACTCGTAGACATGATGAACCTTATGCGCTGCCGTGTCCAATACCACTTTGCCCCAGTTCATTTCATAATTCATGTAGCTGCGAGCAAGCATAATCAGAAGAACTACGAATAATGCGCCAACAAGATTGCCGAAATATACAATAAACCAGTTCTTGAACAACTGGGTCCAGGTAATCTGTTTTGTTACTTTTGCCACGATTGTCAATGTAGAGGAGGTGAACAATTCTCCACCCAGCAATACAACCAGAATCAATCCCAGTGAGAAACAAAAACCGCCGACAAACTTACCGACACTTGGTCCAAGCGCCGCAACGGCTGTAACATAGAATGAAAAAGCAAAAGCTATTGAAGCACCTGCCAGAATAGCCAAAAGAAATGATTGAAATGAAGATCTGGTAGCTTTATGTAGTGTTATTTCTTCAGAAAGTTCAGCAATTTTTTCTGCACTGAGGCAAAACAAAGAACGATCAAAACTCATGGGATAAAAACTCTCAAGTTAGTGAATTAACACTGAAAAACATCTAATTTGTTATCACGTATTTTACTCCTTTTTTTGTTATAAAACACGGAAATTTACAAATATTTTTTCAGTTTTTTTTGCTTCAAAAACTTGAAAGTTTCAACGAATTTTGCTTACTGCATTTTACCGGTTTTTAAGTTGAAATTTCGGGCGGTTATAAATAAAACAATTAAATCCTCATAGATATCTGAATTCAAAAATTCCTTCAGTTCAGTATCATAGCAGAAGAAATCATCGCGTCCTGAAAGCTGCATATCCAGTTCTTCAATGGTATCACTGTCATACTGCAGTTCCTGCAATTCAAGGTAATCCTCAATTTCGTCAGGATGTGACAATGAATGTTTTAAATAATCGATTAAACACTGGTGCAGGTTCTGATCGATATCAAGATTCATTTTATTGGCATTGTTTATTGCCCATTCGGCCCAATACAGATATGCATCATAATCCTCCTGATGAAGAGCGATTAGAGCTTTTAATTCTCCTATCGTCAAATCACTTAGATTATTATTGCCGTATTTTGGCAATTTCAGCAAATCGTAAACGATTGTTTCGTCGGAAATTTCATTATCTTTGATTGATTCAAGAAATTCCCCTGTTTCGGCAATACTGTTGCTTGACAGATTGTTAAAAAACTCCTGATACATCAATCCGATGTTTGAATTGGTTTCTTCAAAGAAATCAGGATCCCTTACTTCGGAAAACTCTGGAATAACCGCTCTGACAACATTGTAGTTCTCATTAAAGGTATAGAAGTAAATTGTTTTATCCTCGTGAGAAATCAATTCAATCAATGCAATTAATTCCTCGCCCGTTGTCAGTTTTCTGTTGATCGGTGACAAAGCGAAGTCCGGAGAAGATTTGAAAATATCAAACTGTACCAGCCCCTGATTATTGACTGAAAGATTTTCCAGATTTTTGCGGGTCAGTACCTTGCCGACATCATATGAAAATTCGCATTTTAATTCATTATTTGAACCCAGAAGAGGCTGCAGTGCTCCAAGAAATGATTTTTTCATCGCTTTGTCCAGATCGAAATCCGCTGCGAACGAGAAATTGAATTTCGGTGCATTGTTGTCGTCAGAACCGAATACTGCACAGCATACAACAGGATACTTTCCACCGAGAGATGCATCATAGAATGCAACACGCAGTCTTTCGTCCTTGATTACCTTGTAGAGATTACGATATGTATCCCAGAATTGAAGTTTTTCTTCAATATATTCTTCGTTGATTCTCTCAAGAGTGAAACTGCGGGATATTACCTGGAGTTTTACATACTGTTCGATACATTCATATAATGCTTCGGTTTTTGCTTCCTCAATGGTGTTTCCGATACCAGTTCCAACTTTGCCGAAAATATTCTGTATGAAATTCAGCGGAATATAGGTTTTGACATCACTGTTTATTTTCTGGAAAGGCAGTGCAATTATTTTTGAAAAATTGGAAGTCAAATCAACCAGAGAATACGGATCATACTCTGAACAGCGGTAAATTTTTTCAAACTGTTCGTTGAATAAAGGAGTATCTGTGCCCAGGGTATCACTGTCCGGAATATCAAACTGCATTTCGTCGCCGGTGTAAATCTGAGTTTCGTCATCAAAATCCTCAATGTAGTCTGGCAGCAGAGGAATATTAAAATCCATAAAAACATTATATGAAAGCAGATTTTTTATAAAATTGCTCAGACATTTCTGTTTAAAATCATGATGATCTTCATTTACGATATCAAGAGTATCAGAGGGTTGAACAGCTGGTACATAATCAACACTCAGCGTGATGTTTTTCAGTCTGTCTCCCTGAATTACATCATCATAGTCTGAATCTTTGTCTTCAGCATACGGATAAATAACTTCGTCACTAACCAAATGTATATCATGTTTTTTTAATTCTTCAAATATTGGATCTGATTCGTTCACCATTGGTCTGTTTCCTCCTGAATTTCAGCTTAACTGATAAATAATAACCTATTTTGTCCTGTAATTGAATTTTATAATGTTTGTTTTGTTACATAAATTGATTTTTTTATGTATATTAGTTATACTTTACGACTAGTTGCTTAAAGAAAAGATGAATTTAATAAAAATTTATTTATTTTTTTAATAAATTTGTTGTTTTTCTTAAGAAAAATAATGCGCTATAAACAGTATTATTTATAATGCATTTTTTTGTGACTGCCTTGTCGTTTTTTGAGGCGGGAACATAAAAAAGTTTCAGAATGTCATAAGTTTTTACAAAGGTTGAATATGAAAAAAGTAGGTTTTATCGGTTGGAGAGGTATGGTTGGTTCAGTATTGATGAACCGCATGGTGGAAGAGAACGATTTTGCTAATATTGATCCCGTTTTCTTTACAACCTCACAGGCAGGACAAAAGGCTCCTTCATTTACCGGCAAGGATGCAGGTACTTTGAGAGATGCATACAATATTGATGATTTAAAGGAAATGGATATCATCGTGACCTGCCAGGGTGGTGATTATACCAAAGCCGTATACGATAAATTAATGGCTACCGGCTGGAAAGGCTACTGGATCGATGCCGCATCCACATTAAGAATGAAGGATGATGCTATCATTATTCTGGATCCTGTTAACGGCAGTGTAATTGATAATGCTTTAAACAAGGGTATCAGAACATATGTTGGCGGTAACTGTACAGTAAGTTTGATGTTAATGGGTCTCGGCGGCTTGTTTAAAGAAGATCTCGTTGAATGGATTCAGTCATCAACATACCAGGCAGCATCAGGCGCCGGTGCAAGAAACATGCGTGAATTATTACTGCAGATGGGTGTTTTATACAACTGTGTGTCCGATAAATTAAAAGATCCGAATTCTTCAATTTTGGAAATTGAAAAGACTGTTCGTGATGCCATGAGATCTGCAGATAACCCGACTGAACAGTTTGGAGCTCCTTTGGCAGGCAGCTTGTTGCCATGGATTGATGTTCAGTTGGAAAATGGCCAGAGTAAAGAAGAATGGAAGGGTATGGCGGAAACCAACAAGATTTTAGGTTTGGCTCCTGCAACAATTCCTGTTGACGGTAACTGTGTCCGTATCAGTTCTTTACGTTGCCACAGCCAGTCATTCCTGATTAAGTTAAAGAAAGATGTTTCCGTGGATACCATTGAGAAAATTATTGATGCTCATAATCCATGGTCAAAAGTAATTCCTAATGAAAAACCTGTTACTATTGCTGAATTGACACCTGCAAAAGTTACCGGTACTCTGACTGTTCCTGTAGGACGTATCAGAAAGACAAATATGGGTTCTTTATACCTGAACGCATTCAGCGTTGGTGATCAGCTGTTATGGGGTGCTGCAGAACCATTGCGCAGAATGTTGAATATTTTAAATAAATAATTATTCCATAAGTATAGATAATATTATTCAAAGAAGGCATATCACTGAGGTGTTTGTGCCTTTTTGTTTTATTTATTAGGTACTCTGACTGTGGAAGATTCTATTTTTTGTTTGTTTTTCCAACAGCCGGATCGGTGTTACCCTCGTTGTTTCTGATTTTTCTTCTAGAAAATGAAGGCTGCAGAAGTGTTGTCAGTTCGTCATTGATTGCATCAACACGTTTAACCAGGTTTGGACTTAAAAACATGCTTTTAAGAATAAAAAGCATATCTTTGCATTCCGCAATGTATGTTTTTCTCTTGTTTTCCGGTGTGGATACGCTTGATGCCAGTTTGAGCAGCGCCTGGGCTTTATTGATCGTGGCATTGGTGTTGGAAGGTGATTTTTTCAAAGCTTCATTGAAGAAATCCAAAGCCATTTCATATTTTTCCTTTTTATAGAATTTGATGCCTTTCTGGTTGAGATCCTGGTATTTTGTTCGTTTCTCATCTATTTTCGGATCTGTTTTATATGTATTTATAAAAGATGAAATCAATGGATCTATTTTGTTTTTATTAACATGATTATTAAATAATTCCTCGGCATATTCGTAGTCTCCCAACTGCCATAAACTCAGTACAATATTACTGATCATGGCTTCATTCTGTTTTAACAGATTTTCACCGTAGGAAGATAATGTTTTATACAGCTGTTTCTTGGCACGGCTTATGTCACCCATTGCTATATCAACTCTTGAATTGGAAATGCTCTTGAATAATTTGTAATCAAATTTTTCCCTCGGCAATTTTATGAATTGTTCATTTTTGGACAGTACGGCATTCACATGCTTGGACAGTTTATCCATGCTGTGGTAATCAGGAGACGATGTTACATACTGGATTTCTGCCTGAACGAAGCCTGTCAGCAGCTGGCACAGTTTTTGTGAATCATATTTATGCAAATCAAGCAGACTGTTGAAATCTTCCTTAACAGTGGAATAATCACGTTTTTTTAGGGCAAATTCCAGTTGCATATGGAGAAGTGAACTGGATTGAGGAGATATCTTAATGGCATCAGCCAGTATATCGCTTGCATTTTCGAGATCGTTCATTTTCATATAAGTGTGAAACAGACCTTTGTACGGCTCGATCAGTAAATTATTGCTTTTTATGGCTGTGGTATATTCCTTGATTGCATCTTCGTAATCTTCACGGTAATACAGAATTTTCCCCAGTTCTATGTGATATGAGAAAGCATCAGAAAAGTTCAGAGCTTCCCGGATTACTATTTCTGCTTCATCATATTTTTCCAGTTTCAGCAGAGCCTCTGCCAGCATGATTCTTATATCCAGAGAATGAATGGAATCCGTTCCAAGATGGTTGTAGCATGAATTCACGATTGCCGAGTAATCCTGGACTTCAATTGCCTCATATATATCAAGAAGATCGCATTTCTTCTGATATGCTCTGTAAATTCTCACTTTTAACTGCTTGGTGCTGAATGGCTTGACAATATATTCATCCGGTTTTTTTTCTATTGTACTCAGTACTGTTGCTCGTGAATTGTCGCTTGTCAAAATGCACATTACTGATTTACAGGGTATCAGCTGATCTTCGTAAAGCTTATGAACCAATTCCCTTCCTTTATCACTGTCCTCCAGATTCAGATTAACTATATAGATATCGAATGAGGCGTTTTTGCAGATGTTCTTTGCCTGTATGGTGGATTCACATTTTGTTATATTGCCTGATGAAAATCCTATTTCCATAAGAGCATGTCTCATGATCTTTTTAAGACCTGAGCTTGATTCGATAATTAAAACCTTAAGCTGTGAAAATTGAATAAAATTTTTGTTAATGGTTTTTTTTATCGCATTTTTAACAGAGTTTTCTTTTGAAATATTAGGATCTTCCATCTTTCGTGATTAAGTACATAAAAAAATTAAACTGAAACAATGCGTTAGTTTTCAATCAACTGCGGACTTGAGTATAGCATTAAATACTGATAATAATTTTGATCTTGGTTATAAGATTAGCTTTTTCAAAGCAGCGCCAGTGTTGTTATCATTTTTTATAAAAAATAAAATTGAAATTTTTTGTAAAGAATTTCTGGAAACAGCCGATATCATAAAAAGAAGTTGGAGACATAAGATGTTAACGCAGGAAATCAGAAGTAAATATCTAGTAGACGAGTTGCAGTTGGGTGATACGCTCAATGAGGCTGTGCATAACGGCTTTAAAGCTCAGTTTGATCTTTTGGTTTCTATGCTTTCATCTGATGTGCAGGACCATGCATGGGTTGTTGATCCTGCAGCAAAAGAGCAGCAGAAAGAGGATTTACGTAAAAAATTTGAATTAGGTAATCCTGTCAGACTGCAGAGCGATGAGCAGGATCTCGAAAGAGCCAACGAACTTGGAGAACAGTTCAGAGAAGGCGGATTGACAGCGGTGCATCTTCTGCAGTGTCTCAATCCTGAACCTTTGACATTGAAGCATAATGATATTCCTAAAGAAATTATCGAATCGCTGTCACCTTTAAAACAGGAAAAATACCGCTATGAAAATGAGGTTGGCAGGATTGCCCGTGTTTCATACAAATTGTCCCCTAAGGAAGTGTTGGATAACGTGGTAGATGCCCGTGATCTGAGACAGGACTTTTCAGCTGCCGCCTAATAATCTGTCTGACTGGTTGATTTTCTATATTTTCTCTGCATTTCTTCCTATTGGCGGCTTTGTCTTTTGCGGAACTGATTTATTCGGATATCTCGTGTTTTCAGATGAATTTATTTATTGGCTAATATATTGCTTTAGTTTTGTTTAAACTGATATAATTGACACACGAGTGTTTTTTACAGTTTATTATATAAATAATTATCGAGTGATAACCATGTCAACAGCTGTTTTTATCATTGCAACAATACTTATTGTATTAATTATTTCCTATTCATGTTACACTTGTTTTAGCAATAAATTGAGAACTAAAAAATTGGAACGTGACTATAGTGAGTTTGCCAGAAATCTACCTGATGACGATGGAACTGTAGGTCCTGTCGTTGTTAAGAGAAAACAGAATTCAGGCCTGATAGACAATAGTGAGCCGGCATTTGATTCAACAGGAAGTGAAAAGAGTGTAAAGTCCGACAAAGATTCTGACAATGCCGAAAAAGATGCTAAATGGGCTCGTTTTTATCAATTCAATATAATCGCAAGAGATCATAAACCTTTTACTCTGTCGCAGCTGCGAGAGGTTTTTGCTCAGGAAAAACTTACTTTTGGCGAGTTTGACGTCTTCTATAAATATGATCAGCAGAGTTCAAGTAAGAATCAGGAAATCTTCAGAGTTGGAAATTTAATTAAACCAGGTACATTCCCTCAGCAGGTTTCTATCAATTACAGCGGTACTGAATCAAAAGACGATTGGAGTACCAAGGGTATCTGTGTAATTATGTTCACACCTAATTCAAGAATTGCAGAGAATCGTTTTGTTATGACACTGAAGTTTGTTGAGAATGCGAATAATATTCTGGACGGATTGATTTGTACCAAAGATTTAAAACCGATGACTGACGAGATTATTAATTCTTATCGTGAGCAGTTGCGCGAACATGATCATGTTTAATCTAAATGCATGATTGTCAGATTGAATATTTTGAATTGCAATGGGATGCCGATGGTTGTAAATACTGTCGGTTTCTTTTTATTTTTTAAGGATGAATACTGTGGATAATCAGGAAGTTAGGCAACGTATAGAATATTTGGTTAATATAGTTAATAGGTACTCCTATGAATATCATACCCTTGGTGAGCCTTCTGTTCCTGATTCCGAGTATGATAGGCTCTATCACGAGCTGGTTGATCTTGAAAAGTCATATCCTGAATTTGTAATGTCCATATCACCGACACAGAGAGTCGGAGATGCGGTGCTGCAGGGGTTTGAAAAAGTAACACATGAAGTTCCTATGCTTAGCCTTGAGGATATTTTTGAGGCTCAGGAACTTGAACAGTTTATAAATCGTGCATCAAAGGAACTTTTCAATGATCAGATTGAGTTCAGCTGCGAGGTGAAACTGGATGGACTTGCATGCAGCATTCTCTATGAAAACGGCGAATTTGTCAGGGCTGCAACACGTGGCAATGGTGTTGTGGGGGAAAATATAACTCAGAATGTAAAAACGATAAAGAATATTCCGCTCAAACTAATCGGTGACAATATTCCCGAAAGATTAGAGGTTCGAGGTGAGGTGGTAATGCCGAGAGCGGGGTTTAATGAGTGGAATGAACGTGTGCGCAGAGAGCAGGAAGCTGCAAAGAAATTTAATGCCGAACATCTTCAAGGTAAAAGAATCGTTGTTGCCGATAAGATTTTTGCGAATCCTCGCAATGCGGCTGCCGGATCTCTCAGACAGCTCGATCCGAGGGAAACAGCGCGCAGACCTTTGATGTTTAACTGCTATGCAATCGGTGTGATGGAGGGGGTTGATTTGCCTGATACACATTCCGAGAGAATCAAATATGTGGCAGGTCTGGGAATTCCTGTCAATGAGGAAACCAGGGTGGGAAAGGGGTTCTCATTCTGCAAAAGTTTTTATGATTCCATTCTGGAAAAGAGAGACAGTTTAGCCTACGATATAGACGGGATTGTTATAAAGGTAAACAATATAGCGGATCAGGAAAAACTCGGTTTTATCACGCGTTGTCCGAGATGGGCCGTTGCATACAAATTTCCTGCCCAGGAAAAAATCACGAGGCTGCTGGATGTTGACTTTCAGGTAGGACGAACCGGTGTTATCACTCCTGTTGCCAGATTGAATCCTGTAAGTGTTGGCGGAGTTGTTGTTTCCAACGCAACACTTCATAACGAGGATGAAATACTCCGTCTTGGAGCTCAGATTGGAGATGATCTGGTTATCAGACGTGCCGGGGATGTGATACCTCAGGTGGTAAGTGTTGTGACAGAACACAGAAATGATCAAAGACAGTTAAAACCGATTGTTTTTCCGAAAGTGTGTCCTGTCTGCGGTTCAAGAATAGAAAAACTGGAGGAAGAAGTTGTTGCACGCTGTTCCGGCGGTTTGTTCTGCAGGGCCCAGCAGAAGGAGGCTTTAAAGCATTTTGTTTCCAAAAAGGCCATGAATATTGACGGATTAGGCAAGAAGATTATAGAAAATCTTTATGATGTCGGTGCCATCAAGAAAATCAGCGATATTTATGCTCTTACTTCAGATGTTATTTTTGTGACATTAAAGACAGTTCCTAAGACTGAAGAGGAAATTACTCCGGTAGAGGATCTTGAACGGGTTAAACAGCAGATCTCAATGATTCGCGGAGATGATCCCAAGAAATTATTTAAATTCTTAAATTCATTCGGTATACCGCGCAGTGCCGCAAGCAGGGAACTGGTTGTTCCTCACGAGCTGGAAGCTCTGGCTGATTATTGCCAAACTTTTGATAATGTTCTTAAAATTGATAAGGAAACGTTAACATCTATTCCATCGATTGCAAAAACGTCTTATAGTGGAATAATAAACTTCTTCAAGGCGAGCAAACAGGTTTACAAACTGCTTGCTGCAATAGCTGATTCCAAGCAAACAAAACTGGCTAATTTTATTTATTCCCTTGGTATTAGAGAAGTGGGAGAGGCTACAGCTCGGGATCTTGTTATTCATTTTGGTTCGTTTGATAAAATCCGTTATGCTACGATTGAAGAGTTGCAGCAGGTTCCTGATGTCGGAGAGGTTGTCGCGAAACATATAGTAAAATTTTTTGCGGAAGAACATAATATCCAGGTTATTCAGGAGCTGTTGGATGCCGGTGTGGCATGGCAGGATCAAATACAGAACGAGTCTGCAGACAGTAAACTGCTTTTGGGAAAAACCTACGTGTTAACAGGAACTTTCGAGCATTTATCCAGAGATGAAGCCAAAGAAAAGCTGTTATTGCTTGGTGCAAAAGTTTCCGGTTCTGTTTCCTCAAAGACTACTGCAGTTATATATGGGGTAGATCCTGGCTCAAAAATCCAGAAGGCTCAAAGTCTTAATGTTCCAACTATACCGGAACAGCTTTTTTGGCAGCAAATTGAAACGGAATCAGGTAATAATGAATAGATATTTTATTATAATTGTTGCATCTATTGTCGTTTGTTTAACCGGTTGCAGTATCAAAACGTCTGAAGACGAAATGTATGCAAAGAATTATAAGGAATTATATTCGTGCAGTTCTTTTTTGATCCATGAAAAAGTGGATAGAATCGTTGAAGTTACTATTGATAACTCTGAAAAAATCAAAAAAAATAAAAACATAGGGAAGATCTTTTCTAAATTTGACGATGATATTCCTTTCGAAATGTTTCAGTTTAAGAGCAGGTTGAAATACCTGAAAGAACATCCTCGCCATGTGGCAAGTGTTCTGTCAAACGCTTCAAAATATATAGAAATGGTTTACGAAGAGGTTAAAAAGAATAATTTGCCTGCAGAAATTGTTATTATTCCTATGATAGAAAGTATGTATAATCCAAAAGCACAAAGTCCGCAGGGACCTGGAGGGATGTGGCAGTTTACTGCCCAGACAGCTAGAAATTTCGGTCTAAAAGTGGGAAAAGGAATAGATGAACGTAAAGATCCATTTAAGGCGACAAAGGCGGCGGTAAAATATCTGTCCTACCTGTATAAAATGGTTGATGGTGATTTTGATACGATGGTTGCAGCTTATAATGCAGGAGAAGGTAGGGTTAAGCGTCTGTACGGCAAAGGAGAAAGCTCCAATCGTCATTCCAACTATGATAATGTTAAGATGCCTGATTTTACCAGAGGTTATCTGTATCATATTTTTGCTTATTCACATTATCTGCGTAATATGGATCTTGATAATTTCAAAATGCTGCCGACCAAGAAAAAAGTCGTAAAGAAGGATACCAAACGCAAATGGGTGTCAATATACGATTTTGCACAACATCATGGAAGAACTGTTCGCGATGTTGAAAGTAAGGCAATGAATATTACCAAGAGAGAATATGAAGGTAACATTTATTGCGAGATTGAATTTATAGATGATAAAAATAATCAATCAAATATAAATTTACAAACAAATAAACCGGTAAAGGTAAAGGAAAACAAGATTCAAGAGAAGGAAACGAAAGAACAGAAATCCGTAAAGGAAAACAAGGTTCAAAAGAAGGAAACGAAAGAGAAGAAATCCGTAAAGGAAAACAAGGTTCAAAAGAATGAAACGAAAGAGAAGAAATCCGTAAAGGAAAACAAGGTTCAAAAGAAGGAAACGAAAGAGAAGAAATCCGTAAAGGAAAACAAGTCTCAAAAGAAGGAAACGAAAGAGAAGAAATCCGTAAAGGAAAACAAGGTTCAAAAGAAGGAAACGAAAGAGCAGAAATCTGTAAAGGAAAACAAGATTCAAGAGAAGGAAACGAAAGAGCAGAAATCTGCACCGGAGAATATTGTTAATGAGCAGAAGAATGTTTTAAAAGATCCGAAATCCGTATCTGATAATAAAAATTCCAATGATGTGAAAAAAATAATTGTTAAAAAGCAGGAAGAAATTACATCTGACTTTAAAAGTGAAAAACAATCAGAGGTAAAGAAATCTGATAAAACTCATGAAATACCAAAATTGGAAAATGCATCGGAGACTGATAAGATAAAGAAAAGTACAGAAACTATAAAAACAGAAAAAGTTATAGAAAACCGTGTTAAAAATTGAGGAAAAACAGTGAAAGAAGTTGATATTTTTACTGATGGAGCATGTTTAGGAAATCCTGGTCCAGGCGGGTATGGTGCCATATTAAGATATCAAGGGCATGAAAAAGAGATCAGTGAAGGTTTTCCAAAAACAACTAATAATCAAATGGAGCTGCTGGCAGTAATAAATGCATTGAATTTACTTAAGGAACCATGCAAGGTAAGTGTAACAACCGATAGTGAATATGTACAGAAAGGAATTACCTTATGGGTAAAAAGCTGGAAAAAAAATAATTGGAAAACAAAAGAAGGCAAGCCTGTACAGAATAAGGAACTATGGGAAATTTTAGATCAGCTGGTTCAGCGCCATGAGTTCTCAATCAATTGGGTAAAAGGACATGCAGGACATGAAGAAAATGAACGTTGTGATGAATTGGCAAGGATGGCTGCCAATCGTCATAGAGATCCAGAAAAATTAGACAGACCGCGATATTAATAAAATAATTGATTTAATTCAGATATGACAGATAAAAAAAGAACACCTTCTCAAACCAGATGGTTAAATGAGCATTTTAACGATCAGTATGTTCAGGAAGCCCATAAAAAAGGATTTCGTTCCAGGGCTCATTTCAAGTTGGAAGAAATTCAGCAGAAAGATCGTATTATCAAACCAGGTATGTTTGTGGTTGATTTGGGCGCTGCTCCCGGCGGATGGTCAGAATACGCTGTAAAGTGTATTGGAAAAAAAGGCAGGATCATAGCATGTGATTTATTGCCTATGACTCCTATTTTGGGAGTTGATTTTATTCAGGGTGATTTTAGAGATCAGGAAGTCCTGGATAAGATAAAAGAGTTGATCGGTACAGATAAAGTGGACGTGGTATTGTCAGATATGGCACCAAATATGTCTGGAACTTTAGGAGTGGATCAGCCGAGGGCCATGTATTTGGTTGAATTGGCCCTGGACATGTGCCGTGATGTTCTTAAATGCGGCGGTTCTTTGATTGTAAAGGTGTTTAACGGAGAAGGTACCGAGGACTTTTTAAAACAGGTTCGTTCTGTTTTTACTTCTGTAAAGGTAAGAAAACCTGATGCCTCACGCTCCAGATCCAGAGAAGTTTATTATGTGGCGACAGGCTTTAAATTAAATAAACCTGAAAAAATATAGTCGGTTGGTGAGAATTTCGGTAATTTTGCTCTTATTGATAAAAAAAGAACTTATGTGCTAAAATTAATAGTATTTTGTCGAAATTGTGCATATAAAGGATAAAAAAGTAAAACAATGGCAAAGCATATATTCGTGTGGCTCATAATTGCAATTGTAATTATGTCGCTCATTCAAGCAATCAACACCAGTGAATATGCTGGTTCTACAATGGATTACACATCGTTTTATAATGCGGTCGAAGGTGATCAGGTATCTTCTGTGACCGTTACAAACGGCAGAAATATTATCGGTAAAACGAAATCTGATTCATCATTTAATACTACAATTCCTGTTTATGATGAGAATTTAATTAAAACTTTAAGAGAACACCAGGTTAAAGTTACCGGTGAATTTGAAGAATCTACAGGATTTTGGGGAAATATGTTTATTTCCTGGTTGCCGGTAATCTTTCTGGTGGCTGTATGGATCTATTTCATGCGTCAGATGCAGGGCGGTGGCAGTAAAGCCATCAGTTTTGGAAAAAGCAAGGCTCGTATGCTGACACCGGATCAGATTAAAACAACGTTCGCGGATGTGGCAGGATGCGATGAGGCAAAGGCTGAAGTTGCGGAAGTTGTGGATTTCTTAAAGGAACCTGAAAAATATCATAAACTAGGCGGTAAGATTCCTAAGGGTATTTTGATGGTTGGTCCTCCAGGTACAGGTAAAACCCTGTTGGCTAAAGCTATTGCCGGCGAGGCGAAAGTTCCTTTCTTTTCAATTTCCGGTTCTGACTTTGTTGAAATGTTTGTCGGTGTCGGTGCGGCTAGAGTCAGAGATATGTTTGCCAAGGCGAAAAGCTGTGCTCCTTGCATTGTATTTATTGATGAAATTGATGCGGTAGGACGCCAGAGAGGTGCAGGTTTAGGAGGCGGTAATGATGAAAGAGAGCAGACTCTGAATCAGATGCTGGTTGAAATGGATGGTTTCGATGAAAGGACCTCTGTTATCGTTATAGCTGCGACTAACCGTCCTGATGTTCTGGATCCGGCTTTACAGAGACCAGGGCGTTTTGATCGTCAGGTTTACGTAACTTTGCCGGACATTAAAGGAAGAGAGGCTATTTTAAATGTTCACATGAAAAAAGTCCCTCTTGCAAAGGATGTTGATGCCTCTGTTTTAGCTCGCAGTACACCTGGTTTTTCCGGCGCTGACTTACAGAATCTTGTTAATGAGGCTGCTTTATTTGCTGCACGTGCCAATTTAAGAATTGTATCGATGCATGAATTTGAACTGGCAAAAGACAAGATCATGATGGGCACTGAACGTAAATCCATGGTTATGAGCGAAAAGGAACTTGAAATGACCGCGTACCATGAGTCTGGACATGCAATTATAGGCAGACTTGTTCCTGAACATGACCCGGTTTATAAAGTATCGATTGTACCTAGAGGAAGAGCACTTGGTGTAACAATGTTTATTCCTGAACAGGATCGCTGGAGTCAGTCCCGTCAGTATTTAAATTCAAATATTGCCTCTTTGTTCGGCGGTCGCATTGCTGAAGAAATCATTTATGGAAAGGAACTGGTTTCAACCGGTGCATCAAATGATATTGAACGAGCAACCAATATTGCTCGTAAGATGGTTACAAGATGGGGTATGTCCGATCGTCTTGGTCCGATTCTATATGCAGAAGAGGAGGGCGAAGTATTTTTAGGCAAGAGTGTTACCAAAAATAAACATGTTTCGGACGATACAGCCAAGGTAATTGATGAAGAAGTTCAGAAAATTATGTTTACCAATTATGAATTGGCTAAGCAGATTATAACTGACAATATGGATATTCTTCATGCAATGAAAGATGCATTGTTGAAATATGAAACTATTGATTCAGCGCAACTGGATGATCTGATGGCACGCCGTGAAGTTCGTGAACCTCAGGAAGATCGAGGCGAAGCTAAAGAACCGATGGATGATAAGCAGTTTGATAAAGTAAAAGACGCAGATGCGGAAAAGAAAAATGACGATGTTACCGTGGTTGATGTTTCTTCCAGCAATTCTGACTCAAAATCAAATAAATCATCGGAAGGTGACAGTTGGGATGAGGTAGAGACAGACAGTAGCAAATCCGATCAGAATAATGACTCGGAAAAAAAATAATAAATGAAAGGGTAGCAGATTATGCAGGCAAAAAAATTAGAGTATAAAGGAAAAGTTCTGGATTTGTCACAACCTAGAATTATGGGCATTGTTAATGTTACCCCGGATTCATTTTCTGACGGAGGTCAGTACAACAGACTTGATCTTGCTTTCGAGCGGGTTAAACAGCTGGTTTTGTCCGGTGCCAGCATTATAGATGTTGGAGGAGAGTCAACGAGACCGGGAGCTGATGAGGTTTCCGAGCAGGAAGAACTTGATCGTGTTATTCCGCTTATTGAAAAAATTTCAAATGAACTTGACGTATGGATCAGTGTGGACACCTGCAAAGCTGCAGTAATGAAAGCCGCGCTTGATGCC
>Ga0310695_10005247_pt1 | contig 22833 bp, 24 predicted proteins | sample RumenRJG_04DNA_FD_203882 | JGI IMG/M metagenome (GOLD analysis project Ga0310695, IMG submission 203882) | Bovine rumen microbial communities from Lethbridge, Alberta, Canada - RJG_04 (v2) (version 2) | ecosystem: Host-associated > Mammals > Digestive system > Stomach > Rumen | place: Canada...
TTCAGAAATTGTTAATGCGCTTGGATTATAATGTGTTGCGTATTTACATTCTGCCACTTGTGGGAATTCACCAACATAGTAATGCAATACGTCATATGCTGCCATGCCACAAGCACAATTGTCTGGATTTGCTTCATATTTTTCATATGCATTGTAATAGCCTCTTGAACGAATAACTGCAACAACCATATTTTGGCTAGTACCTTCGATTGGTGCTGTAATAACCCATGCTGGACCCGCATGATAGCCACTCAATCCCAAAACTCGACAAACCTCAAGTTGCTTTGATTCCTTGAGGTATGACTTGGCAATGTAAGGTAATTCATACTTAGGATATTGGCTTCCTTCGAATTTTTCTGTGTTAGTACCACCAAATGTATCTTGGAAATGTGCCCAGTCCTCAATGCTGATTGGTTGAAATGCTGGACCTTTAACTGTTTCACCAGCAAGACCCAAAGTAGTCAAACCAAGGCTCTTAACAGCATAATTGAGGTCAATTTCCCTTGAATATACGCCTGGAGATACGTGTGTTTTTCTTGCATTATCTGCCATAGTTATACTTTTTTTTTATTTATTTTGCTTATTTTTAATTATAAATATTTTTTGTTTTCAAATAATTTAATTTTGTATGTGATATTTTTCAAAAATACAGTGAATAAAATCATTTATTTTCTTTCCATCAAAAATATTTTCTTCTACATTGCTTAATAGCAATTTATTGTTATATTCATATGCATCATCTATACTGATATACTTCTTTTCTTCCATCAATTCAAAATAGATGTTTGTTATTGCCGCAACATCAGCCATATATCGTTTAAGTAAAACGCATTCGTTGAAATCAATTATTGTCTTGAACTGATTATCAATTTTCAATAATTTTTCCTCAATCTTAATAATTTCACGCAATTTCATAACTATTAAACATTTTTGATTAATTCCTCACCATATGGATTTTCGTCTGAAAGCAGTTCCTTTTCATTCAATGTGTCAACCATTTCATCTGAATGACCGACAAATGAAATCGTACAATCTTCCATTGCATCATCCCTTTCTATTTCAATACGTATGGTGTCTCCATTATAAATATTTATTTCTTCATCAAAATTCACATATTCATTATTTATTTGACAAACAAAATCATAAACATTTGTTGTTTCTATTTCATCAACAAACAAATCAGTATCAATTTCAAATTCTGTCTTGAAAGCACATAATGGAAAATTGATTGTTAATGTTATTTTTTTATTGATAAATCTTTCAACCTCTTCTTCCCTTATGTTGCAGCAAGACAATGGTTCATCATATTCCTCAACCTTGACAGTTGCCTTTTTATTTGACGGGGTTCTTTCACCCATCATTGTCATCATTATTCTTGATGGTAATTTAGTCACTTCCATATCTTCTTTCCTTATGATATATCCTTTTAATATTATACTATATGTTTGGGAATAAAACTTTCTGTCATCAATTGCATATTCAGATTCATCAGAAATGTCTTGCAACTCCATTGGCATATAATGTTCGCAAGGGGCAATGTAACATTCTAGCGACTTAAATTCATTTATAATAGTTTGATTCATCTTGTTCAGCAAATCATATTGGTTCGTTACCAAAGTTACCTTATAAATAAAATCCACTGTAAATGGCTGATGAATCGAATACATGTCAAACGCTTCTTCACCGTTTTCCTCTAAGGTAGGAACAATTGCAATTGGATATTTTCTATTTCCAGGAATATTAAATGAACTACCTTGGTTCTCACCGTGTTTTGGGTTGTTTTCCCTTGTGATGCAAATGAAATTCAACAAAAGGTTTCCAACCTCATCCAAATGCTGCCAAGTTTGTGAATATTCACCAATCCTTTGATTTGAAAAAAGTTTGAAAATAGGTAGTTTCTTACCATTATAATCCATCCCTAAACCACCAATCCATTTTTCAAATTCTTTATCAATATCTTGATATTCTATTGGCTTTGGAAAAGGTGTGCCGTGTTCCATGATTAATTTGTTCATATTACGTCTTCTTTCCTTACCATATGCCTTTTTTCTCAATTTCAGTTTATCCAAAAATGGTTTTGGTTGTATCATCATTTCTTTGCTTTTTATAATTTTCTTATTATTTTGACATTATCTAAAAATACATAGCAATTATGTTTTCTATTGCTATTCAATTTTACAGAATATCTGCCTTCAATTTCAATCGGGACATCAACCAAATTTTCCAAAGAGTGATTATCTGCATCCCAATTGAACCAATGTATTTCACAATGTTCATCTGTGAAAAAGTATACGTTTTCATACATCTTGTGATTTTTAGTGAAATTGGTGTATGCATTTCTGATATGACCCGTAAATCTTCTAACCCCATCAAATGGCTTTATTAAAGAATTGCTAATAATATCTTCATTACTTTCCAAAAGTTTGACAACACTTTCTGTTATAAGGTCAAATACGTCCATTTCTTTTTTTTCATTTGTTTTGTTTTCAGCCTTTCTCTTTTGAAGATTTCTAACCTTTTCAACGAATTTAACTGCCCTATCCCCCATACATCTTAAACTCCATATGAATTTAGCATTATACATATAATCACCACTTTTAGCCTTGTACATCTTGTGTTTATCATATACTTCACCACCCTTTTTTCTGCAATAAGGGTCAACAAGGCAATGTATATCTTCCTCAGTAACGTTAAATTCATAATCTCTTGAAAATATCTTTGCAAGTTCATTGCAAGATACATATTTGTCTTTTTGCTGATAGTTTATCATTTTCCATGAAATTCTGTTTCATCACTGACTGGTGCAGCCTCTATCGAGCGATATGCACTTTTATACCCATAAGTTGTATGAGCATTGTCAAAATTATTTCTACCATCGTTTGTAACCACGAAATACTGCATTATGGAATCTGATGCTATTATTCCCAAATAATCACCATTTCTTATTTCACAACCCAATTCGTCAAGTGTCGCTTGAAAAACACCCACCTTTAATTTGCCGCTTTTGACATATGTACCAAGACTATGGTCTTTGTCATAAGATTCAAGTGTTGGGGCTTCCAATGTGTACAAACAATGAAATTCAACTGGTGGTTTAAATACAATTGCATCTTTTTTAGATTCATTGTAAACCACATCCAAATTTGTTTTCTCCAAATCAACAGAATATAATATAACAGTTTGATTCACATCTTCTTCCAAATAGTTCTTCCCTATTTCTGTTTCCAAAAGGAAATCTTGCTCTGAATAGAACATGTTGTTTCTGTTTATCGGAATCTTTCTTGTTTCTCTATAAGTTTTATCTATTGTTTCCATAATGTTGTCGATATACTTTATCATCTAAACCACTATCTAAAATAACAATCAATGGTTCACCATTTCTATTTACCAACCCAAGATTTCTTAAACATGTCATTTCATATCTAAACATATAATGAAAATCTTTAAAATAATTCTGTATTTTTTTTGCATGGTTCAAGTTTTTAAAATCATTTAATACATATCCACCATTAGAAACGCCAAAAAATGAAGCAATTATTTCACAAAAATCTGGATAAGGTACGTTGAAACACTCTTTAAAATCATTTACTGTCGCTTGTAAAACATATTCACTTACAATAAAAGAATAATCATTTAAATCACTTACTTCTCCATATATCAATGGAAAAATGCCTAATTTATTTTTTTCTTGATAATTCTCACACTCAACTTTATTTTGTGCAAGCCCTTTTATATTATAAGCCAATTTTAAAACCCATTTATCATCAATTTGAAAACAAATTCTAGAACTTCCTTTACCAATTTGTTTTCCTAGGTGTTGTTTGCAATATTTCAATTTTTGCTGAATAGTGTTCAACGTCCTTAATTCATCAAATCTAAAACTATTGTCCATTGCTTCGTTTAGCATATTTATCATAAATGGTTTAACAACGCCACGCAACAAAATTGGTCTTTCAAGTTTTCTCCAATCTGTTATATAATTTGATTGTACGGGTTTGCTTGTTGGTGTCAATGTGCAAAGAGTTATATGCTTTAACTTGTTGAAACTTAAACAGTTTATTTCAACACCAACAGCCATTACATCTTCTGAAACACCTATTTCTGTTGCATAAACATCAAATTCCTTGCCAACCATACTTTCACATTTCTCAATTATTTCATCTGTGAATATTGACCTATGCGCAAGTGTCATATGGTCACAATATATTTTATAAGCGTCACTCGGTACTAATGACATTAATTTTTTCTTTGATGGTTCATCTATAAATAAGCCATAATATTCGACATTGTTGTCATTAATATCCTCGTTCAGCGATAAATAATCAAACAACTTTATATATTGGCTTTCTGTTATAATATATTTTTTCATCTTCTAACCAAATGCTTTCTATATTGTTGGAAATTATTGATTACCCAATTTACCAAATTATTGAGTGCTGCTAGATTATTGAAACTGTAATCATCACTTGGAGAAATGTTTCTTTTACCTCTCTCAATTGTCTTGAAATAATGGTTTCCATAATCAAACTTTTTGTTTTTGTTATCAACAAAGTTTTCCTTATGTATTATTTTACCAGTTAGCCTTGATTTAACATACCAACATCCGTTTTCTCTATATATTGGTATTATGTTTTTTGCATCCTTGTTATGGAAAATGACTTGATTTTCATTATCTCCGTTATGATACACCTCTATGCCGCTTGCTTGAAACAAAACAGCATTTGTTGTTGGAAAACCACCATATGAAAAAATGTCTTTCACATATGTGTCCATAGATTCTGCATCGTAAGCAAAATTATAACCTTCATCACCAACTTTTGCTGGATGAAGCGCATCTGTTGTACATGGCAATTGAGATATTTTTGTATTTGCTATTGTAAAGCCATTGTTGGCAATATAATCAGCATTGTTTGTGTAATTCAAAAGCCAATGGTTTCTCAAATCACCCTTGTATTTCATTATTGGGTATATTTCATCACCCCAATTATATTCACCCTCATATTCATTTGAATCATCAAAATCATCATTATCATATTCATCTTCCCAATAATATCTTCTTTTCAAAATGTATTTGTCATAAAGGTAATTTGTGAAACCATCATCAACCAACGCATCATTATATTGTTCTTCTTCTGTTGAATCATAAAACGCATCAACCACTTCTTCAATATCTTCTTCAGTAAAATCATCATAATATTCCCTTCCATAATTTTCTAACCAAAAAGGATATTCTTCATAATGGTCTTTTGCTAATGCTTCTTTATATTTCAATAAACTGTTTTTTAAAGGAATACCGAATTTTTTATCTAGAAATTCCTTTATCAAACGTTCTTGGCTTTCAGTTATAATAAATTTTTTCATATAATTGCATTTAATTATAATAAGCATAACTGTTATTAATCCAATCATATTGCGAATCGGAAATTATTTTAAAGCAATACAATCCTTTACTGAAACCGTTCGGCTTGATTACCTTTTCATCAGAAATCCTCAAATCACAAGTATGCACGATTCTTTTTATTTCATCTGATATTTCTTTTGAGTCTGTTTGCATGTACAAAGTTAAGAAATCCTTTGGTATTTGCTTGTCAAAATCATAGAATTCATCATTCTCATCATAATTCTTGGAAACCTTATATTTTACAACGCCTCTTTTTTCGTTTTTCCCCATTTTATAATCATAACGGTTGAACCTTTCAATCAAACGAATAAATTTATCAAATCCATCATATGAATAACTGTCTGTATCTTTCGAATTTGACGAAAATGTATTGTAATTACCTATCTTGTTCTTGTACTGAGAATAGTTTTCAACAACCCAAGCCACAACTTTGGTAAACGATTCATTCTGATATATTGGTTTGTTGTCATTTGATACTACAGACCAAAGATAAACTTTGCCATCATATGGTCTTTGAGAATACTTTACTTTGTTATTATTGTCAATCACTTTCGGTATTCTTGCAAGTAAAACAAAATTATTGGCTGTCTTATTGTTAAAAATAACTTGTTCATCCCTATCTGTGAAATGATACGCCTTTACACCACTTGCTTGGAACATAATTGCAACTTGAACGGCATGTCTGTAAACAAAACCGTCAAATTTTGTATTTGTTTCCTTGCTGAAGAACATATCCCTTGTGCTTTCATCATTCTGCCAATAAGTATCACCAATAATGTCTTCTGCATCATAGGCATATGAATAATTTCCACCTTCCTTATCTTCCAAAGGTACTTTATTGGAATAATTCAATTTATCCATATCACCTTTTGTCAAGCCATATTGGAAACCATTAAGCATAATATCATAAGCATTTTCATAACTGCTGACCATATGCACAAGCCATCCGTTTTTCTTATGTATGCTTGGATTCATATACGTAACATCGGCATCAACATCTTTTACATTTCTAAAATCCGTCAATTCAGCATTATTTTCTAACCAATTATAGAAATTGTCCCAAATGGCACTAACATCACCAGTTGCAGATATTAATTTTTTGAACAGAATTTTACTACACCATTTAACTTCTTCATTTCTATCCCTATCATCCATGTCAACATCGTCATCACCAATAAGAACAACCCTATTACGTAACATATTGAAACACTTAACATATTTACTCAATTGTCTATCTTCATCACAAAAATGCTTGAAAATATAAAATTCCTTGTCAGAAGCATATTTCTTAATCCAATACAAGAAATATGGCATAATTTTCTCTGTCAGATTTATATGACCGTTATTAGAATACCTTTCACCATTTTTCAAATACTTGTAAAGCGGCATATTGTATTCCTTATCAAGATATTCCTTTAATAATATTTCTTGCTTTTCGTTTATGATAAATTTCATAAATAACATCATTTATTACATATAAATAGTTGAAAATTTCATAAAAAAGATTATATTTTAAATAGAAAATACTGTGTATTAAATAAATAAATATGAAACCAAATTTTGAAAATACAAGCAAAGCATATGAATACTTGAAAACATATAATGGAACTAACCCGTATATCATAGACTTGAAAAACAAGATATATGCATACAAGGTAGGTACTTTAAATGATTTCAACATAGAATACATTTTATATAATCATGATAAAGAACCAATTTTCTATAACAAGACAATTAAAATAGCCAAATGGTTCGGAATAAAGAAACAAGAGGAATGGAACACTGAATTCATCCCAACCAAACTTTATATATCATGCATATTGGGTGAAACAGAAAAATTCTACCATGCTTATGTAATGTATAGAAAAAGCCAAACAGAACTAATTCAACTTTTTATTCCTAAAAGTGCTATACTTGCACCGCTTTTCATTGAAGATTTCAATGATAAAGTAGTTGATTTCCAAAAATATAACGAAAAAAGCGGTCTTACAATAAAAAAACACCAAGAAAATGCAATCAAATTTCTACTTACTAGAAAAAAATGTGTGGTGTCTTTGGAAATGGGTCTTGGCAAAACATTATGCTCAATTGTGGCTGCTCTAGAAGGTGATTACAAAAAAATACTTGTAATATGTCCAGCATCACTTAAAACAAATTGGGAAAATGAAATTAAAAGATTTGTTGATGAAAATGAAATAACTATTGTAAACGGTTCAACTTGGAAAGAAAACAGATTCACAATCATTAATTATGACATATTGAGAAACTTTTATATCGTACCAAAGGAATTGAAAAATTTCAAGGAAAAAAACTATCTTGATGATGGAACGGTAACTTGGTCAACTGTACAAAAAGAAGTAAAGACAAATAAAACTGACATTGTTTCAGAATCAATGAAAAATTCACAACTCTACCAAAGCAAGTTTGATTTGATTATAATTGACGAAGCACACAGATTATCAAACAAATCAAGTGGTATGTATGAAATCGTGAGCGACTTGATTAAACGAAGCAATCCAAGCGGTATATTTGAATTAACTGGAACAATGATAAAAAACAACCCAATCAATCTTTACAACATTCTCAAACTAATTGACGCTGATGTAACGAAAGATTGGATTTCATATGTTCAGAACTATTGTGACGGAAAACAAATATATGCCAACAAAAAGGAAAGGGATTTTTTCACAAAGAAATTCTTAAACTTCAAAAACAAGAATTCTTGGTATGATTTGACTTTTGACGAAAAAAGGGAATTGGATGAATACCTTTCAAAAAACTGCAAGAAAATATGGATAACTAGCGGTGCAAGCAATCTAGATGAACTTTCTGAAAGAATAAAACATCTGTATTATAGAGAAACCAATGAAGAACTTACCCAAAATATTCATGTGGAAAAACAAATAATTGAATATGAACTAGATGAAAATGAAAGAATCGAGTATGAAAATTCTTGGCAAGATTTCTTATTGTCACATGAAGAAAAGGATATTACAAAACTAATCCAAAACCATAAACTCATTGAAGGTTCTGTGTTCAGACAATTGCTTGCAAACTTTATGGTAAAAAGAACTATTCCTCTTGCTGAAAAGGAAATTGAAAAAGGTAATAAAGTTGTTATATTCTGTTGTTTTGACAATGAATTGTATTCACTTCAAGAATATTTCGGTGATAATTGTGTTGTATATAACGGAAAAATGCTTTCTGTCAAAAAGGATGCTGCATTAAACAAATTCAAAACAGACGAAAACTGCAAGGTTTTCATTGGAAATATTATCGCTGCATCAGTTGGATTGAATATAAATGAAGCAAATGTGGTTATATTCAATAACGTTGATTTTGTACCCGCAAATAATGTACAAGCAGAATATAGAATATTGAGATTGGGGCAAGAAAAAGATTGCTTTATATATTATCAGAAATTCAATGACACTTATATGGACAGATTATTTGAGATATTAGATGTCAAAAATGAAATAATAAACGAAGTGATTTCTGATGAAAAAAATAAATGATGGTGAAAAAAATGCACCATCATTTATTTTATATTTTTTTAACTAATTTTGTTTTGTTTTTTCAATTTTTTTTTATATGTTTGAAAAAAAAATATTATATGGCACAAGACAAAAATGTAAATCTTTTTTTACGATTCATAAAAGATGAAAATTTATATACAACAGTAAGCAATTCCTTGAAATTTTATTCTAAAATACAAAAAAAAGAATATGATTTCTATCAACAAATAAAACATGCATCAAGTAATGGAACAGACCCATATAATTTCTTTGAATGGATTTTCCGTTTAAAATTTTTGGAGAATGATGATTTTAAAGGTCAACGTATGAAAATTCCTGATAAAATGGGAAATGAATATTCAATTAAGTGGAAACAATATGTTGAAAATAACCATTTTGAGATAAAATAAAACAATGTAAAAAAAAATGGAACAAAATACAAATACTAATCTTCTTTTACGTTTTATAAAAGATGAAAATTTATATACAACAGTAATTAATTCTCTGAAATATTATTATAAATTACAAAAAGAAGAATATGATTTCTATAATAAAATAAATTACGCATCAAAAAACGGAAATGATGTATATAGATTATTTGAATGGATTTTACGTTTACAATTTTTAAAAGCCAATAACTATAATTATGAAACTACCCAAATTATAAAAAAACAAGTTCTTAAATATGAATCCAAATGGAAAGAATATATTGAAAAGAATAACTATAAAATAAAATGACAGTAAAACATTAAGTTTTATTGCCATTTTATTTTTTTACGATATTTTTCCCATTTTTTTGTATATAACTTACCAAGTCTATCTGCATCTTTTATACTAAAATAAGTTGGTATATGATTATTCTTCATTTTAATTATGTGTAATCTGAAACACCACTCAAATAAATTATATACATATTCCCCTCTGAATGATGAATTATATATATAATCATATAAACTAAAACTATTATTTATCTCCATCTGATAATAATATTTTAACGCATTTACAAATGTTTTATAAATATTTTCATCTTTCATGAACCTTATCAAATAGTTAATAACCTTTTCTCGTTCCATATATTACTTATTGTTATTATTTTTAATCTTTAAATTTTTCAACCGTTCATTATACTTTTTCAACAGTTTCCACAAAGGCGTATATTTAACTTTGACTATTTTCATGTCAACAATATCTGATTCACCAAATGCATTTTCTTCATCAATTACATCTTGTGCCTCTTGACGAGTTTTGTATAATTTCTCGTAAATTGCATCACTCCATTCAGACCAACCTTTACCGACATGGTAAATACGCCACAATATTTTATACTTGTATTTTGCCATTATTTTATCATTTTTTATGCAAAAATAAACATATTTTTTATATTAACCAAATAAAAAATGTTAAAAAAAATTAACTTTTTAATTACAAAATGATATTTATATGAAAAATAGATTTTAAATATATGAAAAAGGTTGTTAGATTGACTGAAAACGATTTACGTAGAATTGTAAAAAATAGCGTAAATAAAGTATTGAATGAAAATTATGAAGAAGAAGGTTTAGGTAATAGATTTAAAAATGCTTTCTATGGTTTCCAAACTGGAAATTATGATATGCAAGATATGGACAGAAGTAATACTGTTTCTAGAATGGACTCTGTTAAAACAATAGCCCATATATTGCAACAAGCATTAATGAATTTAGAAGGCTCTTACGGAAATCAAGTTAATATAAATAGAGGTATTAGCAAAGTGAAAGAAGCAATTCAAAGATTAGGTACAATTCGTATGTAACCGATTAAGATAATTATAAACCTTTTTGAAAAAAGCACTAGTTAGTATTATTTTGACTAACTAGTGTTAAATTGTATATCATTGCCTAGTTTTTTTTAATTTTATCAAGATATAATTCAAAATCATTTGAATATTTGTGTGCAACATCAAAATTCTCATTATTCCAATAACAAACCCATACAAAAAATGCGTCACAAGAACCGCCAAAGAAAAAATTATCTTCAATCAATTTCATTATATTTTTATTATTATATTTATGTTTTTCCTTATATTTTTTTATCCCATTTATTGTATATTGATATATACCATCATCTTTCAAAAATCGAATAAAATCTTTAACATCAACTTTTTTCATTTTTTTGTATTTCATAAAAAAAATCATTAAAATTCACCTCAAAACAACAATAATCATTCAATATACGTGTTTTGATTAATTTTCGACCAAACATATCATATTCTTTAAAGTCAAGCCATTCAAAAAATGGTCTGCATGAACCATTAATTATAAAAAAACTTTTAATAAATTGTATTGGGGTATAATTTTTTTCATTTTTTAATAAAAAATAACTTATTACTGCAATTGTTCGCTTATATATGCCCTCATCTTTTAAGAAACGGATAATATATTTAACATCAACTTCTTTCATTTTTTAGTATTTTATCTCCGAATTTTTCCAAAAAATTATTGAAATCCCTAACATATTTTAAAGGATTCGATAATCTAATTAATTTATTTTTTTCTTTACAATATTCAAATTCTTGTTTATAAAGCCATTTAAAAAACAATAAACAAGAACCACCGATAATAAAATTATCTTCCATAAATTCTATTAAATCTATACTTCGTGGTTGTCTTTTAGATATTTTTAAGCAATTACTTATAATTTCAAATGTACGATAATATATCCCCTCATCTTTTAAGAAACGAATAATATATTTAATATAAATTTTCATTTTTTTACCAAATATATAAAAAAAATATGAAATAAACAATTTTTTTGCGTTAAAAAATATAAAAAAAGACATTGTTGTTTTTAACAATGCCTTTTTTGAAATTTAATACAAATATGCCATATTAAAAAATAAAGAATAAACACTAAAAAAATACACGATACGATAACCAAAAAGAATAAATCAATCATTGTATTCTTGACTGTTTGAAGCATTTTCATATTCCTCCTCACTTTCCAAATCATTATTTTTATATGACAAGTCCTCAAAAATATAGCCACCAGTTGATGGTGTCATATCTTTCAGTTTCTTGAAATAGAAATGCATATCACTATGCAATTCAACAATGTCTGAAACACTACTTGGAATTGTGCCATCTTCCCAAAACTTTTCAATGTCACCATCATAAAGTTTTTCAATCGCTTTAAGATACTTTTCATTTTCCTCTTGGAAAATTATGTCATTTTCCTTTTCCTTAATCTTCTTGTAATCATCAACAAGTTTTCCCCAATCAATCCCACATTCCTTTACAAAAGGTGGAACTTCGTTTGCATTGAACCAAAATTCAATTTCCTTTCTTTCTGGTGTCATTAAATTCTCCAATGTGTCTTGGTCTGTTTCCTTGTTTGGATAGCCACTGCACAATTGGCATTCCTTTTCTGTAAACTGTGGTTTTTGTGACGGATTGGTAATCAAGATGCTTTCTCTGATATTTGGATGGAAACATACCAAAAGAACCTTTATTCTCTTGTTGAATGCTTCAATGTATTTTTCAACATTGTATTCATATTCATCACCCAAATCACTACAAAGCAAGTTTTCTTCCGATTCAGCAATTTCCAAAGGAACTTGAATACAATTAATATTGATTTCTTCTTCTTCCCTTTTAATATATGGTTGTAGAATTTCCTTTACCTTTGCGGTTTTCAATTCCTTGTAGTCAAAACCATTCTTGGTACACCATTCCTTTAAAATATTGGTTTTAATCTTGCCTTTCAATTCATATTCAACACCGTCTATTATAGTATATTGATGAAGAATTTTCTTTACATCCGAAGATTGCGACTTTCCTTCAGCATTGTTTATATAATAAATAGTATCATTAATGTCAACTTTCTGATTATTCTGTATTGCCAATTCATACCAAACTTGTCTTGATTTCTTTGAACCAGCCTTTGTTAATGTTTGGCAATCCTTCTTGTATTCTTCAAGTGTTTTCTTTATCTTACCCTTGCTGCATATATCCTTAACTGGAATTTGGAAATTATAAATCTTTTCAATATAGTCATAATACATATTCAAGAAATCCCAACCATTGCCATGCAACAACAAATCAATAGCGGGATTCAAGAAATTATCAATATAACCAGCCATTCTTCTTGACTTGATTGTATTACCAACTTTCTTTGTTTTTCCACCTTCAAGCAAGTCAGCATAATTCTTTCGTGAGAAGTTAATGGTACTATCACAAAACTCGTCAATTCCGAGTCCCATCTTGTTAATTCCATTGTTCCACGCATGATTGAAATACATATCCTCAAATTCACAAACATCAGCATCAACACCAACATATGCTTTTCCTTTAACACTGTTTCTTCCACCACCGTTACTTATATAAGGTTTGTCTTTTGTGTATCTGAACTTGTCTTCAGTTGGCATTTGAAAATTAAAACCATCAGTATTCGAAATTACATTACAACCCAAAGCGTTTACAACAGTACCGTCCAAAGATATGTCATAAACATAATCATTTACAGATTTACCATTATTTTTTATAATCAAGCAATTTTTCATAAATTAAACATTTCTATTATACCAAACATATCTTAGCAAACCACAATCCCATATTTTTTTCAAACCCAATTTTTCAGTCATTTCGGCTTCGGTCATTTTATTGTCAAAGCCATATTTTTTTGATAAGATTTTTTTTCTGAAACCAAATTTATGATGTCTCAATTCAGAACCATTCATATAATATTTATAATCTGGTTTTAAAACCTTATCCAATTCAAATCCTAACTTCTCATATATGTTTTCGTTTAATGTGCTGCTCCATCTTCTATCTGCAAAAGATTTTATGAAAGTAGGCTTATATTTTTGTTGAAAATAAGAAAACAACTTGCCGCCAATTCCAATGACCCTCTTGTCAATGCTTGTCGCAAATCTTGTCAATTCCCAATCATTATCGCCATATTTTTTAAATGACATCACAGCACACAGTAAACCATTATAAAAAGCACCTATATAGATTGTTGATTTGCTTTTTCCTTGTATATGATTTCTTTCTAAAAACAAAGATGCATTTTTATAGTCTATTTCTTCAATTTTACATTTTCTTGCATAGATTTTTTCCAAATCATAATCACAACCAAGAATATGTTTCAATTTAGAGAAAACAATTTCCTTGTGCAATGAATATTCATCTTCAAAAATCTGTATTAGTCTAATCCCTTTTGATTCACACCATTCTGTTTTAAGCAAATGATAATTCTTGCCTTTGTCCCTATGCCAAAACAATCCATTGAATTCTATGCCTATATTTCTATTTGGCAAAAATATATCTATTTCATGCCCTTTCAATATATTTCTATCATTGAATGAAATAGTCTCTTTATCACCTAACAAATCTCTTATATAATTACCTATATCTTCTTCTGGTTTTGATTTGTTCGCATAGCAATATGAACATCCACCATTTGGTGATGTTATGTGGTCGCAAGCCTTTTTTATGAAAACATTCCCACATTTTTTGCATTTGATGGTTATTTTTGAATGACTGTTTTCATATTCTTCTTCTATTTTTGGAAATTCATATATGTCACCAAATCTTTCATTGGATGTTTTCAAAAAAATATGATAATTGTTCTTTTGCCATTCTTGAGCATATTTTTTACCACATTCGGGACATCCTTGACCTTTCATATGATTCTTTGGTGTTTGATAGAAAAAACCATGTATGGGGCATTTTATCTTTACCTTAGTCCTATGATTCACATATTCTACCTCACTGTAATCATATTTGAAATTATGAACTTTGTTCGAGCGTTCCAAAAAAATTTCTTTATTAAGTCTGTATGATGGTCTTTTATTCCCCATATATTATTTTTTTCCTATTTTATTCTTTAAATATTGAATTTGTGCCATACCAACCTTTGTGTTTGGTTTTCTTGTTACCAAACTTAACAAATATTCTGTTTGGATAAGGTTCATATTTAATAATTTATAATCAAACCTATCTATCAAGCCATTATTGTAAACCTTTGCTGACATTTCAATGAAATTATTTTCAACATATATTACATTTTCACTTATTTCACCATTATAATATTCAAGCCTTGTGTCTTCGTTTATTTCAGACGGTTTTATCTTTTCCTTATTTTCATTGAATAACGAATGGTCTTCAGTAACATCAACAATTGATTTCCCATCATTTATTTCATATATATCCTTATCAGTTTTATGGCGATATATATAATTCACATCACACCAACCGCTTCTACATAAAACATAATAATCTTTTTTGCTAGTATCATATTGTCTTCCAAGAATATCAGTTCTTATTGATTTTTCTTCAATCAATTCAGAAATTTCCTTTATATCTATCAAACCACTATCCTTATATTTTATAAATAACGGAGTATCACCAACAAAACTATCGCCAACGATTGGTTCATAACCAAGTTTGTTGAAATGTGAAATCATCAAACGCAAACATTGTCTACCAATGCAAGTAACTCTTTCTGCTGCATTTGTGTCACCAAATGGAAATATTTGTGGGCCACCTAATGACCCAAAAACGCTGTTTCCCAACACTTTAAGAGGGCTTTGCTTCTTGTCATTTGCATTTTTCTCTGCATTGGCTTCCTTCATTTCCTCTTTAAGTTTGTTTATTTCCTCTTGTGACAACTTATCCTTATTATCATTGATATAAGACTTGATTGATTTTGCTTTTTTGCCAGCAGCATTTTTAAGGTTCTTATATTTTTCACGATTGGTAAGCACATAATCAAGCATATTGAGCAATGAATCTGTTATATCAAGATTATTTGTAACCCACCAAGTGAGCATTATTGATGGGTAAAGTGAATTATAGTCCAATTTTACTATTCTGTCTACATACCCCACTTTTAATAAACGCGACAAGCCTCCAGTAAATGACCTTGACTGACCGAAAGATGGTATTGCAAGATTGTTTTCATAACACCAAGCAAGCATAATTAGTTTCCAAATGCCAGCAGTACCCATTGTACACGCTCTTTGAAATGTTGTTGGAAGCATCTTTGCAATCAAGAAATTCGCTTCATTAAGAGTAAGTTCAACCTTGTCGGTTTCATAAATATCATCCAAAAGATACCTTTCTACAATATATCTTCCACTAACCGTATTATACCCTTCTTCTAGTTGTTTTGTATCTGTTATTTTATACCAATCACCATTTGTTTCATTAAGTGCATATGAATTATCTGTTTCTCTCCATACTTGACCAATTTTATCACCTGGAACATAAACACGGTTTTCCTTTTTTAAGTCAAGATATTTGGTAACATATTTCAAGTTTGCTGATTTAATATCAGAATCAATTGCTTGCGCTCTACGAACAGCATGAAGCGAATCAACAACAGTTGTACCCCATATCATTGTTGGTTTGAAATATTCTACTTCACCGCCCAATTTCAATACACTGTCCTTTTTCTTCTTATATATGCCATTATAAAGATATTTCTTTGACATATCTTCAAATGATTCTCCACCAAACTGATTCCATTTAACAATGAAAAAGTTCCAATCAAAGTTTTCTGAGTTATGACCCGCAACAACATCGGGTTTTTCTTCTGCAAAAATCTTCACAAATTCCTCTATTGCTGCGTGTTCTGAACATTTCTTTTCTTCTTCTGTATCGCCACTTATTTCAAGAATTTTTTCATACCCCTTGTTTGTTCTGATACCAATTTGGTCAATTGAATCTTTTTCTGGATTCAAACCCGTGGTTTCAATATCGAATAACATTCTTTTGGTTTCATCATATCCGTTATAACCCTTGAACAAGCGTATTCCGCTTGAAATCATAAACTGTTCAACGGGTGAAACCGCCAAAAAATCCTTTTGATTGTTTGTCTTTGAATTTTTCCTTGGATAAATTGGTGTTTTAGCCAAATTGAAAAATGTTTGGAATCTAGACCAAGACATTCTTTTCCTTGAATAAAACATAAATTTATATCCGTTTTCCAATCTTTCATCAATTTTTTTCGTTTCTGTGTTGCACTCCAATTTTTTAACAGTGATGCCAAACTCTTGCATCTTTTTCAAAAGTTCCTTTCTGTCACCGCCAAACATCTGTACACAAATACTTTCCTTTGCCCAAACAAACGGATAAAAATCCACTTTCCTTACTCTCTTTTCTCCATCTTCTCTATTGTATATGATTGATGCTTTGTCATCATCATAACCACATTCAATACAAACAACCCTCTCCATTGGGTTATGTCCTTCAAGAAATTTCCTTACTTTTTCACTAATATCTTCCATATACTAATCAATTAAAGCCATATCGAAATGGCATCATTTTGTACAAATATATAAAAAAAAATTAAAAAAACAAAAAAAAATCAAATATTTATTTAATATGATGTTTAAACAATGAATTAACAAAATAAAATGAAAATAACATTAAAAGAAAAAGATTTATTTGAAATAATAACAGAATCAATTAAAAAGATTCTTGGTAATAATAACAAAAATTACCAAGATATTGAATCATCTGTTAAAAATTTCAAAAAATGGTTCAAAGGTTCAAAAGTTGTTGAAAAAAATGGTGACCCTTTGTTATGTTACCACGGAACGCCAAAAGGTGGATTTGATACATTTAAAACAATAGAAGGTGTGGATAGAAAAACAAAATGGCAACTATTGTTTGGTTCACATTTTACAAACAATATTGACCAAGCAAAAGAATATATGGGAAATTCAAAAAAGAAAACAAAAATGCTATACACCGTTTTTCTTTCAATTAAAAATCCTTTAGATTTAACCAATATTAATGTTTGTATATCAAAACCATTATTTGATTCTAAGTATGCGTGTATAAATAGACCAGAACTTGTTGATAAAATAAAAGAAATAGTACCAAAACAACTATTAAAAAAATATAAACTCAATGACCGTTATAATGAATGTTATAACTTATGGTTAATATTAAATGATATGACACCATTTAAGGCTAGAAAAGTTGTTGAACAATTGGGCTTTGACGGAATTAAATATGAAGCAAGATATGTTAAAATGTATGATAGGTATCATTGCGATGAAAGAAAAGATATATCTTGGATTGCATTATATCCAAATCAAATAAAATCAGCAACACAAAATAATGGTTTATTTGACCCAAATAATCCAAACATTTATTCATAAACAAATATTTATATAAAAAATATAAACAATTATGAGCAAAATAATTAGATTGAATGAAAGAGATTTTCATAAACTTATAAAGGAATCTGTAAGTAAGATATTGAAAGAATCATACTTATGCACAAATGAAATTGATACAAGTGATTTGAGAATTAACGCACATTGGACTGAAGATGGTTATGCTGAATGGGAAGCAAAAATCGACAATGGATGGTACACATTGCGTGGAACATATAATGGTGTTGATTGTGAATTGGATGAAATAATGACTGGGCATAGTGGCTTTGGTCATCAATGTGATATTGATGATGAAACAATTCAATGGTTTGATGAAAATCTTCGTGATGAAATAATAAATTGGATTGAAGAATATGCTGATGATTATGAAGATTGGCATAATGATGTTTATGGTGAAGATTATTAATCAATAAATGAAAATAATATACTATTTATATTAAAATATATACGTTAAAAAATGGTATCAGTTTAAATTGCTGATACCATTTTTTAATTATGAATACATCAAGACATTTCGTTTTGCAAGTTCATCTTCCACATCGTCATAAGTCATCCCGTAATTAAGAATTAATCTTCCCTTTTCTGGATATTCCTCATAATCACTAATATCTTCCCAAGCAAGTGCAATTATTCCGTCCATACAATCTTGCATGGAATTGCAGCAAGAATCCGTCACCAATGACAGTTTTATTCTCATTCTTACCCTTTTAACAATGTCAAAGGCATCTTCATTAGGAACAAGTTCATTGCACAGACAACAAGGCATATATTCAAAATTCTCACCCCAAAACGTTTCTGTGTCTTGTGTGAAAAGGAATTCATACATATACATACCATCAATGTCAGTCCCAATGAACTTTATGAAACATAGAAACTCATTATCCATTTTGCTTTTCCTCTTTCGTTTTATCTTTTTTCTCTTTAAGTTTTTTGTTGAACTTATTGTTAAATTCTTTAACTTCTTCAGTTATTTCCATTGGTTTATATTTCCCAAATATTTGTTCATATTTGTCTTTGTCGAAATATATATATGGGTCTTTCTTAAATTCCTCAATATCATCCAACAATGCTTTGTTTTTACTTGCATTCAGTTTACTATACAAGAAAAGTTTGTTTACATCATCCTTGTTCAAAATGAATTTTGTTGTGGCATCATTAACATTGTCAATGTTGTTTGTCTTGTAAACTCCCTTTTCTTTGTCAAATACAACATAATCATCAACATCTTTATCTTCAATGAAATCAATCTCCAATTCTTTACCGTTTGATTTCATCGTATAAGTAACTTTTCCATACTGCAATGACATACTAAACGTCTTCTTTGATAATTCTTCAATACTAAACTTCATAACATCATCTATTTTTATAAAATATAAAAAAAAATAAAATAAAAAAAAGAGATAACACCAAAAATGTTATCTCTTTTTTTATTAGATAGGTTATGATTAATACTCACCGCAATCAAATATGCTCAATTCGCCATAAACTTGTGTTGCTCCACTTAAAACATGTGTTCCAACCAAAGAAACATTGTGTTGTCCAGATGAAGCGGGTGTTGCACCGCTTTGGTCAGAGCCATTAAATTGGAATTCTTCAATGATACCGCTAACTGGAATTTTAACTTCTTTTGTACCACCTGAAAAATCAGAATATTGAAGAACAATTTCTTCAGTTGCTGAATCATATCTTACATAATCAAAAACTTGAACACCAGTTAATTGAATTAATTTTTTACCATAAGTATTTACAAATTCCAAAGTGTTTGTTGCTGCTGTATAATGCAAATCAGCAAATGCTGCAAGACCATCTGTTGTTGCAGAAATAATGTTCTTGTGCATATTTTCAACACTACCACTTGCTGTTGGTTCTACTGCATTTGCATTTATCTTAACATCAAGTGTAGTTCCACTATTTTGCTTGTTTACTGAAATAGTATTTGTTCCAATGATTGTATTTGCTGATACTGTTCCACTAAGTGCTTTCAAATTGGTATCAAGTGCTGTAACTGCGCTAACAACTGTTTTGGCTTCCTTCATATAATTGGTGCTAGTAAGTGTCAAGCCACTTTCATTACCACTTACACCAATGGTATCTCTTGTAGCCTTTTCAACAGAATCCAATGCTGTCAAACCACTAACAACAGTCTTTGCATCATTAATATAATTTGTTCCATTGATTGTTAAACCACTTGTACCATCAGCCTTCATACCACCAATGGTATCTCTTGTAGCCTTTTCAACAGAATCCAATGTGTCAATTGCACCGCTTACTTGTGGATTTTCGCCAACATAATTTGGTGTTGGAATAGTAAGAGTTGTAGCACCACTTTCTACGCCTAAAACTTGTCTTAATTTACTTACATCTGTATCATTATTTACAATTGCAGCATCCAATGCTTCAACTGCTGTTTTAACTGTTGTCTTATCTGATACATATGTTCCAGAAGCACTAAATGCTGTATCACCACTTTGTGTACCAAGGAATGTATGTGCTTTTTGAGTGCTTGTTGTTGCATCAAATAATTGAGTATCAAGTTGTGTCAATGCACTAACAACTGTACTTCCACTTGCATACTTTGCACCAGTAATATTAATAGTAGATGCACCACTTGCAACACCTACAGCCTTTCTCAAATTATCAAGGTCTGTTGTCGAAGCACCACTTAATTTAACAATTGCTGCATCCAATGCTTCAACTGCACCGCTCACTGTTGTTGATGCACTAGCAACTGCTCCACTTGTTGTGAATTTAGTAGAACCACTTCCAACACCAATTACATTCTTGGTATATGCACTATATTCTGCTTCTTGTGTGTCAAGGTCACCACTGACAGTGTGCAATTTGGTGTCCAATGTAACCAATGCACCAGAAACAGTTGTGTCTGAAACAATGTAATTTGTGTTTGGATATGTCATTGCACTTGCGCCTTCTGCTGCACCAACGGCTTTTCTCAAATTGTCAGTTGCGGTATCGCCACTTTCAATTGCATTGTCTAACTTTGTAATTGCTGCAATAACAGTATCACCGCTTACAAAATTAGAGCCGCTTACACCAACACCAGTTTGACCACTTGCTCTACCAACAACATCGTTTGCATAATCTGTAAATGCGCTTATAACACCATCGGTTTTTCCGCTTACTGTAAATAAGTTTGTGTCCAAACTTTGAATTGCGCCAGATGCTGAATTCGATGTGCCAATATATTTGGAATCACTATTAAATGTAATTGCTGATGCGTTATGTCCAACACCAACAGCCTTTTCAAGATTTTCGGTACTTGCTGTAGAAGCACTAATCAATTCTTTTAATTGTTGATTGTCATTCCAAACAATATATCCACCGTTTTCACCACCAACTTTATGTCCAACAGCAACAGCAACGTTTCCTTCTGTTGCTGAATTACCACTAATCAAATATCTAGCAACAATAACGTCACCATCTTTCAACTCGTTTGTTTTTCCAGTTGCTGTTAACAAAGCGTCTTCTCTAGTTTGTGTAATACCAGAGTTTCTAAGTAATTGTAAATGTCTTAATGCCATTTCTTTTTTGATTTATTTAATTTTAGTTATTGCAATATTTTTTATAATAAATATTTTAATATAAAAAAAAATTATAGTCATTGAATAAAAATATAATCAATGGCTATAATTTTATCAAGAATTTTTAATAATATTCACCACAATCAATTACACTGTCCATACGGAGTCCGTCATTTTCAATTGTAAGCAGATTTGTTGAATTTGTTCCATCGCTTGACAATTTAACATCAGCCTTGATTGTTGTTGGAACATCGGTTCTTTCACTTGTTGTTTCTACGGTAATATCAATTGATTCACTGTCAATTCCACTAATTGCAGTCTTGCTTTGTAAATCGAGAATTGCGCCACTTAACTCATTTAACTGTTCATCGGTCAATTCCAACGCATCATCCAAATCCACAAGTGCTTCAATTACTGTTGAATCTCCACTAATATAATTAGTATCGCTCAAATATTCAGTGATATTTGTATCAGACCTATTAACACCAATTATTTGATAAAGATTATCATAAGAAGTTGCTTTTCTTAATTCTTCTTCTATCTTTGAAATAGCCTCTTGTACATTTGTTGACACACCACTGTAAATACAAGTGTAATTGCTTGCTTCTTTTGGTACAAACAATTCATTTTCACTATCCTTGTCAAGTACATTGTCTTCAAGTGTTGAAATACCAACATAACCAAGAATCTTATTGTCATCAGTCTTTCTGAATTCAACTTGAACATATTTTGTTAAAGAAGTACCAGCGTTTATAATCCTATTTACATCAAGATTGGCTTGTATCTTGTTGCCAGTATTTGTCTTTTCAAGTGTAACATTACCGTTTGTATTATCAATAATATTGTTAACATCAAGATTTGCAGTAATTGCTGTAGCAACATTCTGACTACTACCAGATGGTGTTAACGCTGTAGTTACTTCAACATTACCATTATATGTGCCGACAATGCCCTTAAAGAAGGCTGCTGCGCTAATTCTAGTTGTCTTTTCAACACCATCGGCAGTATAAACGAATACAAGTTCATCACTTTCACCATCATAATAGATATTCTTTACAACATCAACTGAATTGAGTTGGATTACTGTATTTTCACCCTTTGCGTTGGTGAATGTAAGTTCATTACCAGCAGTGCTATAAGCCAATTTTGACAAACCAACGAACAAACCGCTAGTGTTTGCAGTAAGTGCATTGCCTTCTGTTGTTGATA
>Ga0310695_10005248_pt1 | contig 22819 bp, 16 predicted proteins | sample RumenRJG_04DNA_FD_203882 | JGI IMG/M metagenome (GOLD analysis project Ga0310695, IMG submission 203882) | Bovine rumen microbial communities from Lethbridge, Alberta, Canada - RJG_04 (v2) (version 2) | ecosystem: Host-associated > Mammals > Digestive system > Stomach > Rumen | place: Canada...
CCTCGAGCACCCGGACTGCTTCGATCGTCGTACCGGCGGGCGAACAGACCATGTCCTTGAGTTCTCCCGGGTGCTTTCCTGTATCCAGCAGCATTTTGGCGCTTCCGAGCACTGCCTGCGCCGCAAACCGGTAAGCCTGGGTTCTGGGCATGCCGCCCAGCACCGCGGCATCCGCCATCGCCTCGATCACCATAAAAATATAGGCCGGGGAACTCCCGCTGACACCGGTCACAGCGTCAAACAGGCTTTCCGGCACGATCTCGAACCGTCCGAAAGTACTGCAGATCTTACCTGCTTCCTCCATATCCTTTTCAGAGACATTGGCGCCTCCGCAGGCTGCCGTCATCCCGGCGCCGACAAGCGCCGGTGTGTTGGGCATGAGCCGGATCAGGCGGATATCACTGCCCAGCGCCTTCTGAATATAAGAAACGCTTCTGCCGGCTACGATACTGATCACCAGCTGCTCAGGCGTCACCACGTCCCGGATCTGTTCGAGAACACCGTCGAGGAACTGCGGTTTTACCGAGAGAAAAAGGATCCTGCAGTTTCCGGCGACCTCCCGGTTGTCTGTGGTCATTTCAATATGATAGAGCTGCGCCGCGCGCTCCGCGCTCTCTCCGGTGCGGCATGACCCGATGATCTCGGACGGCTCTGCAAATCCGCTCCCGACGATCCCGCCGATCATCGCCCCCGCCATGTTGCCGACTCCGATAAAGCCCAGTGTTTTCATAAGTGCCTCCCATTCTATCTTGCCTTTTGCGCCCCGCAAGGGTTATCCTTACATTCGAGCAGTACATTCTTGTTTTGTGTTCGTCAGTGCTCCCGACGGCTGTTCCCAAATAGTCATCCGGCAGCTGCTGCCGCGCGGTCGGTTGACAGCTGTGCCCGAGCGGTCGGTTGACAGCTGTGCCCGAGCGGTCTGTCCGAACGTTTCCATCTTACCATAATTCTCTGTTTTGAGGTATCCATATATGGAACTGCACCCTCCCCGCCGGCCGGCCGGCTTCCATATTTTGGCTCTGTTTTTGGCTCTGTTGACCCTCTGCTGCCTCATCTTTACTTCCTGCGGACCTTTTTCCGGCACAGAAGGGGGCGCAGACCGGCGCAGAACGCTCACCTTTTTGGAGCCTTATCATATTAAGACGGGCCTTTCCGAAGGCAGTCTGTATGAACTCACACCGCTCGCGGATCAGCTTGACGGGGCGGTCTGCGCTTATGGCCTCTATGACGAGGCGCACCTGATCCTTCTAAGAGAACAGGACAACACGGACAGAACCGATCCTGCGGTCTCCCGTTCTTATCAAGTGGATCTGCTGGACCTCAGAGACGGCTCCGAACAGGAAATGACCTCCTTCGACAGCGTGATCCCTGCGCAAGACTCTGATCAAAACGACGGATCTCCTAAGATGCCGGATCCGGAGATCATCAGCGCAGAACCCCTGATCATCCATGACAGGGCCGGCGCAGTGATCTACAGGCCCGGAACGGATCCCGCCGCGATCGTCCTGCCCAAATGGCTAAGGGATGCCTGTCCCGTCTGCCTGAGCGGCAGGCTCTATCTGGCGAGCAGCCGCGGCATTCTCTTCGAGATCCTTCCGGACGGCTCCCTGCACAAGGTCTTCATGCTCCCCTGCGACTTTGTCGGGATGACGCCGGTCATCAGCGGACATGAGGGCGTGCTCACTTTTTCCACTCATCTCGTCCGGAATCCTCTCGAAACGGTCTATGTCGACGTGGATCCTGTCGGCGGTGCCTTCTCCTGTTACCGGAGCGGACAGCTGAAAACGGGATATGTCTGCTGCCGTGACGGCCTTCTTGCCGACACTTCCTTCAGGAATGCTCCTCTTTTAAGTGTTTACAGCCCCTCCGGGCTGTATCAGAAGAGCCTGAAACTTCCCGACACCGTTTTGGAGCAGCTGGGCTCAGGCGCGGGCATCGCTGCCTCCGGGAGCACAGACTTTATTTCCATGAACCTGGCGCCTCTGTCACTGAGCGGCAGCTGGTGCTGTTTTGCACTGCGAGGCGATTCGGGCCGGGCAAAGTCCCTGTATCTGTGGGATACGGCCCCGGCCGGGAAAAAGAGCTGGAAGACGCCGGCAGCGGAGCCGTGGCAGATGCCTGCCCCCGAGGAGTACGGCGCACTGACGGAGACAGCCGCTGAGCTGGAGAAACGTTACGGGGTCAAAATAGTGCTCGGCGGCAATATCCCTTCGGAATTTCGAGACTACGATGCCCTTGCAATGACAGATCCTTCCGTCATCAGCGGTTCACTGGAAGTTCTGGACCATGTCCTCTCGATCTACCCGGACGGATATTTCGAGGACCTCATGGGCGATTACTACCGCGGCATCGTCTTCTATCTGACCGGAGAACTCACGCCGCTCAGTGCGGCGGACAATATTTCCAATGCGGGCGCTTTCGTGACAGATGCCGAAGGCCTATGCCAGATCGCTCTCAATCTCAGCACAGACCTCTATCCGCAGACCATCGTACACGAGCTCACCCATGCGGCGGATTACCGCTTTGCGGGGGAAGGGCTCTGGGACGAGAGCGCATGGAATGCCCTCAACCCGGAGGGATTCACCTACTATGACTCCTATATTGACGAAAACGGCAGCAGCTATGAGTTTACCGGCAGCACACAGTACACAGCCGCAGGAGGCAGCGCGCCCGAAGATGTGTGGTTTATCGATCCCTACAGTAAAACGTATGCCATGGAAGACCGGGCGCGCCTGATGGAATATCTGATGCAGGATGACAGTATCTACAGCGTCTGCTACACAAGCCCGCACATTCAGAAGAAACTTGATTTTTATTTTCAGTTTCTCAGAAATACCCTTGGCGGCCGCTGGCCTGAAATGACACAGTGGGAGAAGTACCTGCGGGAAAAACAGCAGAAGGATGCCCGTTAAAAAAGCCGAGGGCCTGTTTAGACAGGTTCCCGGCTCTTTTCATCATATCTTTTCGATCGCCTGTGAGACCGACAGGACGATCTCATCGGCGGCATTTCTCAGTTCCTCGGGCGCTCCCTGAAAGGTGAACCCCACGTCGGAAGCCTCGATCAGGGGAAGATCGTTATAGGAATCCCCGATCCCCGCGATCCTGTCCAGCTTGAATATCTCTTTTACTTTCCTGACGCCGGTCCCCTTAGAGCATCCCGCTGCCACAATATCCACATGCCTGACATTTCGGAAGGCATCCGCGAAGGGTCCGTATTTGCGCTTTATCCTTGAAGCCGCTTCCGCCGCGTCCTCCTCGCTCTCAAACCGCATGGAGAGTCCGTAGATAAAATTCAGCGGCAGCTCGGAGAAGTCGAAGACCCGGATCTGCAGAGGATATTCCTTCTCTCCCAGACAGTATACGCGGCCGCCCGCGTGGATCACGATCTCTGCGCTCTTCTTAAAATCCTTGTAGATCGCCTCTGCCGCGGCGGGATCCATACAGCAGCTGTCCAGTATTTTGCCCTCTCCGTCGACGATCAGGGCGCCGCTGACGGAAATGATAAAATCCGGGCGCATGAAGCTGCCCACAAGGTCGAATATGCTGTCCGGCGATCTTCCGGTGCAGATTCCGAAGACGCCGCCCCTCTTGCGGAAAAAGAGAATGTCAAATACATCTTGCGCGCGGAATTGTTCTTCCGTTTCGCGAAAATACAGTGTGCCGTCAAAATCACTGATCAGTGCCGTCTTCAAATCTGCCTCCTTTATTGAAAAACTGCCCCCTTTACAGATCCGATCGTTAAACTCCCGCGGATCTGAGGTCCGTCAGGATCAGTAATCCACCTTCATCAGGCACAGCCCCTGCGCAGGTGCCGTATATCCTGCCTTCCTGCGGTCCCTCGCCTCTATGATCTCCTCCATGTCCCCGGGCTCACGCTTTCCCATTCCCACTTCAAGAAGGGTTCCCGTCATGATCCTCACCATATTTTGGAGGAATCCGTTGCCGTGGTAATAGAATCGAATGTAATTTCCGCTCTCCTCGATCCTGATCACGTCGACGACTCTGATCGAGGATTTCTTCATCCTGGAATTGCCGCAGAAGCTCCTGTAGTCATGCATTCCGATCAGATACTCCGCCGCTTCCCGCATACGCTCCACGTCCGGCTTGCGGTCCAGGACTGTCAGGTAGCGCCTGTCAAATACCGGTTTGGACGCACCGAACCAGCAAGTATAGCGATACGTCTTGCCGATCGCCTTGAAGCGGCTGTGGAAGCGGTCCGCGGCAAGTTTCACGCTGTTCACGCTGATATCATCCGGGAGATAGCGGTTCATGTATGCCTGCACTTCCTCTTCGGACTTCTCCGTGTTCAGGAGTACATTGCAGGTCATAGCCCTGGCGTGAACGCCCGCATCCGTCCTGCCCGCGCCGATCACGGTGACGGATTCTCCCTCCGGCATCTCTGTCATCTGATTGAGAACGGACTCCAGCTTCCCCTGAATGGTCATCTCCGTATCCGGCTGATGTTCCCAGCCAAAATATCGTGTTCCGTCATAGCTCACGACCAGTTTGAAGTTCTTCATCATCTTGCTTTCCCTCCCAATCGACTGCCATTCGAATCATTGCCGTTTCTCGTACGCAGGCCTGATCAGAGAGAACAGCACTTTGGCCTGTCTGGGGTTCTCCAATGTCAGGACCTCCGTCCCGCCCTCGTAGATCACCCTGATCGTAGGAAGCTCAATGTGATATCCTCCCATTGCGCTCTCCTCGTCCCGGCTCTCGTTTCCGGGGATCACTCCCCTGATCCGGCTCAGGGGAATATATTTCCATGAGAATCCTCTGTCCGGCATATACAGTGCCTGATCGCTCAGATGATATTGTTCAATGACCTGTGATGTCTTAAAGTCTCTCTTCGGATCCTCGATCTCAAACGCAGGCAATACCGGCCTGAACCCCCAAAATGCCATCCCTATACTCCCCCGGATACACTGATTATATCACACTGCTCCCTGTATACTGATCATTGTATTCTGATCATTATTTCTGATCATTATTTTTTGATCATTATTTTCTGATCAAAAAAACTGTTACAGGTCAAGCAGCTGCACCGCCTCCTGCTGCAGCTCTTCCCTTCTCTCCTTGAGAAGAAGGAGCCGGTTGTAGCGGTAATAGGCGTCATTTCCGCACTCATTTACAAACTTCAGGCTGTAATAGCCGGCTGTGAGCTCAGAGAGGAACAGCACGATCTCCTGCCCCTCGCCAAATGTAGAGGAAAGGAAGCGGAAACTGTTCGTCAGATGCCTGTCTGCTCTCCGGATCTCCTCCTGCCTCTCCTTCTCCGCGTTGTCGAAGCTCTTTTTCAGGATCATGAAATCCGCCTTCGGGTCCCTTGTACCCTCAAGGGCGAGCGTTTTCTCCATCTCCCTCAGTCTCATGCAGACTCTTCTCTCGATTCTCTCGTGATCGCGGTCGATCATCCTCGCGCGAAGCAGTCTTGTAAGTTCCTCCTCGCAGAAACTTCTGCGCGCGGCGACCAATGAGCGCGCCATCCCCTCGTCGCCCGGATCCTTGTCCGCTATGCTGCCCATATTCTTTAGACGACTGCGTACAATAGTGAGTTCACTCAGCACCCTCTTCTGGATTTCCTGGTGGACCGCATAGTCGCGGAACTCCTGGTTCAGGCTGTCGATCATAAGGCCCAGAATGCTGAGTTTCTCGTCAAACGGCGCTTCCCTGAGCGAGGTGCTCTCTTCCGGGATCGTTCCCTCAAGGATCTCCGGAATGCGATAGAGCGTCCTGTATTTGCTGAACAGCGCATAATAGGCGGCAAAGCCTGAGGCAATCTCCGGGTCCTGAAGATACTGGATGCAAAGCCTCTCATCCACTTCAAATCCCATCTCCTCGTACACCTTGATGATCCTGGACAGATCCTCCCAGCCTCTTGCAGTCACGAACTGCCTTCCGTCAATCTGTGTTTTGACACTGTAAAACTCCTTCTTGCGGATCTCCAGATAGGAAAGGATCGCGCCGTGGATCCCCGCCTGATAGGCATACTCCTTCCACACGGAGAAGTCTTCCTCGATGTCGATCCTCTTGACGCGGTCCAGCGTCACAATGTCGAAATCCCGCACGGATTTGTTGTACTGGGGAGGATTGCCGGCTGTGACGATGATAAAGCCCTCAGGGACCCTGTGATTGCCGAACATCTTGTACTGCAAAAACTGCAGCATTGTCGGTGCCAACGTCTCTGAGACGCAGTTGATCTCATCGAGAAACAGAATGCCTTCGCGGATGCCGGACGCCTCGATCTGGTCGTAAACGGACGCCACGATCTCACTCATCGTGTACTCCGTCACTGCGTGCTCCTCCCCTCCATATTCCTTTCGGGATATGAAGGGAAGACCGATCGCACTCTGTCTGGTGTGGTGCGTGATCGTATAGGAGATCAGGCTGATCCCCAATTCCATGGCGACCTGCTCCATGATGGCTGTCTTTCCGATGCCGGGCGGTCCCATCAGCAGAATGGGGCGCTGTCTCTCCGGCGGGATCTCATAGGCGCCGGTCTCGTCCTTTTTGAGATAGGCGCGCACTGTGCGGATCACTTCCTGCTTGGCTTCTTTGATGTTTAGTTTGATATTTAACTGTGTACTCACTTTTTCCCCCATGTCGGAGCGATTTTTCAATCTTCTCCCCTGCGTTTCTCTACAGTCTCCATTCCGTCTCCGGTCAGATACAATTTGATCGCCCAATCCGGTACGCCGGTATCATCCATCTCTTCATCCCGCCAGAAAACAAACGCTGTATCGTAATCTGTCGGCTTGCCCGGGTAGGTTCCGAACCCGTCAGTGAAGTACATAAGTCCCTTCAGGTCCTTCAGCTCTCCCCTTGCCCTGAGATCTTCCACATAATTGAACACAGGCCTGAAATCCGTGCCGAATCCGCCTCTGACTTCAAACCCATCCGCATACTGCTGCAGCTGAGCCAGGTCCGTGATCACTACATCTTTCTGGACCTGATCGTCGCATTCGATCACATGGATCCGGGTCTTCTTAAAAAAGCTGCTGATCCCCGACAGCAGGTCCGCTGTCTCATTCAGGAACTGCTGCACCAGCACTTTCTGACACGAAGCCGATGTATCCAGCGCAATGACCAGTGTATCCACCTTCCGGACCTCCCGGAACTCGTTCTCCTCGATCAGCGGCATGTTGCCGTAAAGCTCCATTCCGTAATAATAGAACCCGTAGTCGAAGGAATCCAGGTCCACGCCGGCTTCCTCGCGCAAAATAGAGAATCTCTGCAGAAACTCCCTGTAATCCGTGCGCTTTCTCATCTCAAACTGAAGGATCCTTGAGAGCGAGCCCGTCACCTCCGAGCGCTCCTTTCCCATGATCTCCAGCTCCGCCTCGATCTGTTTGGCATTCTTTTCCCACTCATCCTCTTTGGGACGGACCGGTTTTAGGCTGCGCGCGCGGTCATCCGTTTCCTGCTGCCCGTTCTCACCGTCCCGGTTCGGAGGTGCACCGGGCGGGCCCGGCGGCTTTTTCTTCGTCTCTTCCTCGTCCTCCATCCTCTGCCAGAAACTGTGGTCATCTACCGTGAACTCCCGCCGGAGGTTCTCCTCCACGCTGTAATCACGCGCATTTGACAGAAACCACGCATAGATCTTTTCCGCTGTCAGGATCTTGACTTCCGATTCCAGTTTCTCATACCAGTAGTCGCGGAAGACAGAGTGCGGTCTTGCGATCACATCATACGACATCGAGTCCACGACAGATTCCGCCGCAATGTCGCAGCACAGATCCCAAAGCTCCGGATCTTCTCTCTCTCTGGCGCCGAACATATGCCGGAAGAGGCAGTGAATCAGCATGTGCATATACATCCGGTTCATCCTGCGGGGCCTTTCCACATAAGTCCTCAGCAAAAAACCCGGATTAAAGCGGATGTAGGCGGCATCGGTCCCCGCGAAGGAGGTCGAAAGATCCATCTTGAATCCCAGGCTTCCGAATGCCGGTGCCATGAACCGCATAGAGAGAAGCAGCTGCGTTCTCACTGCGTCCAGTATTCTCAGTCCCATCTGTTCCAGTTTCTCTCTGGTCTCCGACATTTGTTCCTAAACCCTTTCAACACTCTTTCAACACATTCACCAGTCTTCGAGCTCCAATGTCATGCCGGCCGGTTCTGCGCGGCTTTTCCTCCCGTTCTCCACAAGAACGGCGCAGATCGCGGTCTCGCCCTTCTCAGATGCGATCCTGAGCGCACGCAGGATGCTCTCATCGTCAGCAAGTCCCGCATCCGTAATAAAGCGCACTCTCTCGATCTGTCCTGCCTCTGCGAACTGCTCAAGGGCTTCGTCCGCGTGCTCTTTGAGGAAATTCATGTAGCGGTCACCGGCGATCCTGTCCAGATCATGCGGATACATGAGCCTGTCCGACGCAATGACCGCCGCGAAGGAAGGATCATCGTGCTCCATAAACGGAAACAGGCGGTCGTACTCCCTGTAGCGGATCTCCTTCTTTCTCACACACTGGCGATACTGATATCCGCCCCCTTCATAGGCAAACTGGATCGTTCTCGCCATCGTATTCTCCGACGCGATCAGCGCATAATCGGGAAATGACAGGCGGATCTCCTCCGACGGCAGGTGCAGGTCAAAACTCATGGCGCGGTCATTGTCTGCCAGCATCTCCTTCATGAGCGAATAAGAGCTGCCGTCACAATACATCTCGATCTCCTCCAGGGAATCGCATTGGCGGATCACTCCGTCATAGTAATCATCCACTGTGTTATACAAAGTCAGTTTCCTGAGCTCCGGACAGTTGTGAAAAGCGAACAGCTTAAGAACGCGCAGGGAAGAGGGAAGATAAACTTCCCTCAGATCTCTTCTCCCCGCGAAAGCGTGTTTTCCTATGCTCCGCACCGGAAGTCCCTCGAGCGTTTCCGGGATCGATAAAACCTTTCGTTCCCCTGTATAACCGGTGATCTCGATGCAGTCCTCTCCGCCGTGCGACGTTTTTTCATACAAATATGGCATTTGATCTGCCGCTCCTTCCCACGGCTCTTACGGAAGCAGATTCTCCAAAATGGAAGCGGTGCCTGACTGTGAGGAGTCGATCACCTCCTGGGGGATCTGAAGGTCATCGACAGTGTCATATTCGTCCGCCGTGTAGGAGATCACGAACTTCTTCGTCTCCACCTCGATCCCGTTGTCTCCTGCGATCTCCCGGATCATCACATTGCCCAGCGAAGTGCAGTCCATCCTGATCCCCGCGATCTGGTAAGTGTCCTTCCACACATACATTACCGCATCAACGCTCACATCGGTCAAGTCCGCCTCGTCTGCTGCCGCTGCGTCCTGTCCCAGTGAAAGGAGCAGTTCCCTCATGATCTCCCTGACGATCTCGCCCCTAAGCGTCACATGCAGGACATATGCTTCTTTTCCTCCGATGGTCTCCGGTTCCTCCAAAAGCTCCGCCTCGATCTCCTTGTCAAGGATCTTCTTTATGATCCCCAGCCCCAGAAGGGCATTCGGTTCCGATGTGCTGACGCTCTGTTCGCGAGAGATCCAGTTCTTCCCGTCAGCACTCACGTAGCCGGTGACCTTTCCCTCTTCTCCCTGCAGATAGATCTCAACCGGAATGCCTGCGTCCATCCCCATGACAGATGCGCTCGCTGTCCCGTTCATATGCGTCACTCCTGTCTTCGAGCAGGACTCCACATCCTGATCCAAAGTGATCCCGATATCTCCGCTGAGGACGCCATAGGAGATATCTCCCTCATATTCAATCGTCACATTGCCCCTGAGGGATTCCACTTTGCTCATCTTGTCGGCCGCTTTTTTGGCAACTCCGAGCGCCGTGGGTTTGAGACTGCACCCTGCAAGGAAGATCATGCTCATCAAAATAGCTGTAAAAACCGCTGTAATCCTGATTCTTTTCAATTTCTTTCCTCCTGATCCAAAAAGAGCGTATATTGACAGTACTCTATATAATATACTTTCCCGGTATGCTTCTTCCATTCCGTATTACCAGTATAACATAGAAGGCGGCGAAAAAAATCGGCGACAATGATCGGCGCCGCTCATAGATCCGCTCATCACAATCGGCTCCCTGCCGCTTACCGCAGCAGAGAGCCGATTTACGTTCTCTATGATTCCTGTCTTACCTCAGATTATTCCACATATCCGTCAGGGTTATGGCTCTGCCATCTCCAGCCGTCCCTGCACATATCCTCGAGGTTCTTCTCCGCCGTCCAGCCGAGCACATCTCTCGCCTTGGCGGGATCGCTGTAGCATACCGCGATATCGCCGGGCCTTCTGGGATCGATCACATAGGGCAGTTCCTTGCCGCAGGCTTTAGAAAATGCCTTGATAATATCCAGCACGCTGTAGCCGTGGCCGGTGCCCAGGTTGAAGACGTTGACGCCCTCCAGCTTCTCCATTCCTTCGATCGCCTTCACATGTCCCTTGGCCAGATCCACCACGTGGATATAGTCGCGGATACCTGTTCCGTCGGGCGTATCATAGTCGTTGCCGAAGACATGGACCATCTCGAGTTTGCCGGATGCCACCTGTGCCACATAGGGGAGCAGATTGTTGGGGATTCCCTTGGGATCCTCACCGATCATACCGCTCTCGTGCGCTCCGATCGGATTAAAATACCGAAGAAGCATCACTCTCCATCTGTTGTCCGCTTTCCAGATATCCGTCAGGATCCTCTCCTGCATGGATTTGGTCTCACCGTAAGGATTGGTCGTGATCCCCTTGGGGCATTCCTCTGTGATCGGCACGAAAGCGGGATCTCCGTAAACGGTCGCCGACGATGAAAAGACGATCTTAAAGCACCCGTGCTCCCTCATGGACTTGCAGAGTGTCAATGTGGAGCCGAGATTATTCTCGTAATACTCGATCGGCTTTCTGGTGGACTCGCCGACCGCTTTATAACCCGCAAAATGAATCACCGCATCGATCTTTTCTTTCTCGAAAAGAGTGTCGAGCGCTTTCTTGTCGCACACATCGAGCTCATAAAATGCAGGTCTCTTTCCCGTGATCGTCTCGATCCGGTCAACGACCATCGCCTTGGAATTGTAGAGATTATCCGCGATCACAACTTCATAACCGGCCTGCAGCAGCTCTACAACCGTATGACTGCCAATAAAACCTGTACCGCCCGTAACTAATATTGCCATGGTGTGTTGTCCTCCTTCACCTAATCATAGATCTGTCATTACAATATTATAATGCCGTATTTGCTTTTTAGAAACAATGTATTTTTGGATCCTTTTTTTGAATCCTTGTATTACATCTGTTTTCTGTTATTTAAGTATGCACTCCAAGAGAACCGGGTTGTGATCTGAACAGACGAATCCCAAATCCTGTGTTTTGCAGGATCTGACCTCAATATTGGACGAAACGATAAACCCATCCACCACATAATACTGGAAGCTGTCATGGTCCGCGCCGGCATACGGCTTGTCCAGAGAACGGCATGTGGGAACGTCGCTGTCCATCAGGAACTGCCACTCTTCGCCGAACTGCTGTGTGCTCAGCTCTCCGGGCGCCCAGACCCCCTCTTGCAGAGGATACCGGCTTGTTCCCTCGCCGTCGAAGCTCTGGTTGAAATCACCGCCCGCGATCACATAATTTCCGTCCCCGATCTCTTCCCGGACCGCCGCGTCATTCAGGACCTCCATCAGAGCGTCGGTCTGTGCTTTTTTGCCCTCTCCGTCGTCATAGGCATCCAGATGAAGGTTGATCAGGACGAGTTCCTTGTCGCTGTTCTTAATGGGAAACCGCTCAATCAGAAGGCATCGCTTGAAATTGGCAAGACGGACAGGCCACTTGAAAGAACATGGAAGCTGTACCCGCTCTGCGGAAGATGCTCCGGGCACCGCAAGTGTCAGAATTCCGCTCTGTACCTTTCCTATGGGCGGAATGGGATAGGGAAGGAACTGCACGATGAGATTGTATGCGAACGCCATTGTATAGTCGAGTTCATATACATCCCACAGATCGTTGTAAATGGAGATCACTTCGTCTATGTGGCGGGATCTGGAAGAATCGCGGTCCACTTCCTGCAAAAGGACAATATCCGGACTAAGCCGCGCGATCTGCGCGGAGATCTGCCCGAGATTGCTCTCTACCCTCTCCCGGTCAGCCGTATAAACGCCATTGCCGCCGTCCATGAAGAAATCCGCGTTGTCACCCAGCGCGCCGTATCCGCAATTCCAAGTCATGATCCGAAGCGTATCTCCCTGTTGGACCGCATCGCCGCTGACAGGACCGACCGCGATCGTCTCACTCTCCTCAGGCCTGAATTCCGTCAGCGTCAGGAACTCAACGATCGCAGCAAACACAATGGCAGCGAGCAATATCACAGATAATGCGGTTTTCCCGATACGTTTGATCGAGCTCTCCATCCCTTTACTCCTTCTCTACTGGATGACACTGGTCATAATACTATACATCGCGGGCATCAGACAAATGATCCATCCCAGCACGAACATCAGGAAGTTTTTCCTGACACTCAGGATCGCGGCAAATTCTCTGAGCAGGGCACTCGGCCAGTAATAAAGTGCCACGTGCGCACCGATCCCCGTGCACTTAAGACCGATCTCCCTGCAGATGCTCAGGGCACGATATACATGATAATTGCTGGTCACCAGCGCGCAATACTTGGGGTCTTCTCTCCTGTCGATGATCTCCTTGGAAAACAGAAGGTTTTCCCTGGTCGTCTTGGAACGGTCTTCCCTTATGATATGCTCTGTCGGAATCCCTTTGCTGATCAGGTACTGTTCCATCGCCTCCGCCTCGGAGATCTCCTCATCGTTTCCCTTTCCGCCTGACGGGATCAGAATCGGCGGCGAAGAACATCTGGCGTAGACCTCGATCGCTTTGTCGATGCGGTCCGAAAGCAGCTTGGACACCTCTCTGCCCCTGATCAGACCGCTCCCGTGTATGATGATAAAGTCAAAATCCCGCCTTGTGGGAATGAACTGAAGCAGCACAGTGTAGACCATAAAGGACGCAAATATGACCGCGACGTACATGACCGACAGACTCACGAACAGAAGCACTCTCATCCCCAGATTGACGATCTGCGCATTCTGTTCCGAAAAAAACAAGGGCAGGACAAAGAATGCAAAGAAGCAGATTTCACCGATGCCGATCATGATCCCCAAAAGGAAGGAGAGCATGTTGGCCAGGCTCCTTCCCTCTTTTTTAAACATCGTCACACCGTTAAAAACCAGCACCGCCGGCACAGACAAAAGCGCCGTAAAGATCAGAGTCGTGAGGGCTTTCGCCGTCCCGGCCGCATGACTTCCGGTTGCCGCACAAAAAAGCGGTACAGTAGAGAGCGCCGCAAAGAGCAGATAGATACAGTTTCTGAACCTGCTTCTGTCCGACATAACGGAAATGCCGAGTATCCCCCAGAAGATCAGGCAAGGAACAGCATATTCTGTCAGTCTCTGCAGATAAGCACTCATTACACATACTCCTTTTACTCATTCGCAAGGGCAGATCGCAATCGAGCAGGATGCTCCTACCCGATTGACCGTTGGCCGTGGGGTGCATCTTCGTGCAAGCACGAGCTGTACCCCACGGCTTATCGCACAAAAAAACGGCAGGAACAAACGCTCCCGCCGCTTCAGCCCTAAACCGTTTGTATTATTTGACTTCTGACATGCCGAAAGGAAGTCCCTCGTTGAAGTTTCTCGCATTTTCCATCGTGACGGCGGCAATCGCCTGCAGTGCCTCTCTTGTGAAGAAGGCCTGGTGGGAAGTCAGGATCAGGTTGGGGAACATGGTCAGTCTTGCGACGATATCCGTATCGATCATCTCGTCGGATCTGTCGTTATAGACGTTGGGGTCCTCGCCCTCATACACATCCAGTGCCACGCAGTGGAATTTGTTGGCCCTCAGGCCTCTGATCAGTGCCTCCGGATCCACGAGCGGTCCGCGGGACGTGTTGACCAGCATGACGCTGTCCTTCATCATCGCGATCGCATCGTCATCGATCAGATGATAGGTTCCGTTCTCACCCATGACAAGCGGCGCGTGAAGGGAAATAAGATCCGCTTTCTGCAGGAGCTCTTCCTTGGAGACATAGCGGAGCATGCCCTGTTCCTCAAGGCTCTTGTTCGGATATGCATCCCATCCGAGAACCGTCATCCCGTAGCCCTTGCAGATATTGGCCATGATCTGGCCGATCCTGCCGGTTCCCATGATCCCTGCGACCTTGTTGTGCAGGTCCAGTCCGAGAAGTCCGCTCAGCGCGAAGTTATTATCCTTCACCTTAATATAGGATTTGTGGATGCGGCGGTTCGCTGCCTGAAGAATGGTCATAGCGTGCTCAGCGACTGCATAAGGAGAATATGCAGGGACGCGCAGCACCTTGATCCCGTATTCTGCTGCTGCCTTGGCATCAACGTTATTGAATCCCGCACAGCGCAGAAGGATCAGTTTCACGCCGCATTCATTCAGGATCTCGATGACCTCGCGGGGCGCCTCGTCATTGACGAAAATGCAGACCGCATCATAGCCCTTGGCCAGATTTGCCGACTCAATCGTAAGGCGGCTGTTGAAGTACTTGATATCCACATTATAGGTTCCCTCTCCCTTGTCTCTGGAGAGTTCACTGAAGAACATGCGGTCATAGTCCTTTGTCCCGAAGAATGCAACCTTCAGAATTTCCTGCTTTCTTGCCTTGGGTGCGATCTCGGCGAGCACCTCCTCAATCTTGACGATTGCCGCTTCTTCATCGGGGCCGTCTGCGGAAATGTTCAAAACAGAGCCCTTCGCCGCGTGAAGTCCCAGAATCTGGAGCACATTATTTCCCGATGCAACGTTGCCGTTGCTCTCGATCATGACAGCACTCTTGAAATTTGTGCAGGCCTGTGCGAGCAGGGCCGCGGGGCGGGCATGGATCCCAAGCGGATTTTTAACGACATACTGAAGTGTTTTCATTCGTTATTTCCTCTCTCAAACAATGATAACAGATCGTTCCGTGCATAATAATATGTTATCGTCATTATAAACATCATTCACTAATAATTCAATTTAAATGCACTCCAAAAGAGGATGCTGTCGCTTCGCATTGTTCCGCACCGTATTCCACGTCCAATTATAGAAAAGATGAAACCGCATCCAGCGCCTGTGCTCCATCTCCTGATAGATGTCCTGCTTTTCGGCTTTGGTCCTTAAATACACTTCGTACGCTCTCCTGCAGTTGTCGTCCGTGACCCTGGTGATCGTCTCGTCCTCAAGGAGATATCGGATCTTCACAAGCAGATGATCTGCCGCTGCGATATTGGACTGCTTTAAGAAATACGGGAGATCCTCCCACGGGACCGGATGCTCAGAGTCCCTCGAATAGATCTCATGCATGAGGATCGCCTGTCTGTTCAGGGAATTCTTCATGACACCTTCTTTGATCAGAACGTCATCCACGACGCCGAACGAGAGCACACCGGGCACTTCTTCGTCCAGATATATGTATACATTTTCCCGCACTCCGAACCAGGTCGCGAGACGCTCATAACAGTCCAGGTTCTCCTGATCATTGTTCCGGCACAAAATAATGCGGTCCGCTTGTCTGATGACCGGGATCTCGTCCATCCAGCTGTCACTGTAAAATGTCAGAGAGTCTTCGCCCGGCTCTCCTTTCGACAGTGCGCGGGCCAATTCCGTATGCATCTTTTCAAAACCTGTGCTGTCCTCAAACACATGATAGTGCACTGTTCTGTCCGGCGTGTAGACATTGGTCAAAAGCGCTCTCTCCAGGATCGCCGCCCCAAATCTCCCGCATCCGATCAGCACCACGCTCTTTTCTTTCTCACTGAGCGGATGCATCTGCCAATATCGCCTTGCCAGGCACTCCGATTTTTCGAACAGATGCAGTCCCTTTGGAAGTGAGTCCGTTATGACATCTGCCATACAGTAGCACTCCACGGAGAGCTCCACTGCCGCCAGCCCTTCTTTGTAGTTTGCCCACAGGTCATCCTTCATCAGAAACGCCGTCATTCCTTCCGCGCTTTTCCTCAGCTCCTTCAGATCTCCGAGCTCCGGATCGATAACGACCGACATTCCCCGTGGGAGGTTCACCGCTTTCATTGGAGCAGGAAAGATCGCAATACTGTTCTCTTCCGACAGCAGCTCCCTGGCCAGAAGGCCGGCTTCGCGGCTGCTGCAGTTGAAAACATACCATTTCGCTCCCCTGCTTCTTCGAAGCATCATCTTGGGCAGAAACTGGTTTCGGATCAGCTCTATGACGAACCCGATCATCGTCGACAGGATACCGACGCTGCACAGAGCCAGAACAATGCCCAGGAACTTACCGGCAGGCGAAACCGGCGACATATCCCCGTATCCCACTGTCGTCAGCGTGATCAGGGCGTACCAGAGAGCGTCCCACAGATTGTGGATGGTCGAACCGCTCGCCCTGCATTCCGAGATGGTCAAAAGAATGATGATGATCACAAATGCGATCAGCGCACGCAGTATCAGTTTGGCATTCCTACTCATTTTCCCGTTCCTCTTCCTGTGCTCTCAAAATGTCGGGGATGATCATCACATTATTGATATCGTACTGCTTGTAGTCGACGCTTCGCCCGGTCACTGCGTTTTCCCGCTCCGAGACCTGATCCAGCTTGTCATAGGGGACCAGGCAGGCATGAAGGCGTTTCTCGGAGTCCTTTCCGATCTTGGGGCTGCACGGGAGTCCTTCCTGTTTGCATCGCAGATAATTCTCCGCATTCTCCCTGAAGTTTTCCTCACTCATCGGTCTGTAACCCATGGCAAAGTGGAAAGCGCACCAGCGCATGTGCTCCATCTCTCCGAGTACGTGCAGCATCTCATCGTCAGGATGCCATTTGCCTTCCAGCATCTCCTCCCTGCTGCTCCCGGAGGCTTTGATCATGGCAGGAATAAACTCGGCGGACGCACGCGACGACATCTTGCCGAAAGAGTCGCAGCTTACCCATTTCTCCCAATTGGTCCTGTCTGACGAATCATATCCGGCATTGAGAATGATCGCGTTCCTGTCTTCCCTCTTAGCCGAAAGCATATCCAGTTTGTACACTTCCTTGCTTACGATCGCACTGCCGACAGCCTCCTGGTACTGCGCGCCGTACTTACTCACCTGCACCACACAGACGTGCTCCGCTTTGGCACGCTTTAAAAATAACATGATGTTGTCCGCCACTTCCGTGTTCATCGCACCTTTTCCTGTGCATACTGCAATGTACTTGAGCGTACTGAGTCTCGCTTGCAGCTCCTTGTAGAACTCCAGGCTTCTACCGTCCGCATTTCTGAATTCTATGGCGTAATGCTTGAGCAGCTCCGGGCATTCCGCAAGAAGAAAGCCCGCTTCATTCGATATATTGGGTGAAAAGACCATGGCGTGAAATTTGCTGCCCACAAACTGTCCGTTCATGGCCAGATAGCGCAGCGCTGCCTGACCGCAGTCCCCAAAGCCGATGACCATACAGTCGAAGTTCTCTTTTGCCCTGCCCTTATCGTCAAAAGAGAGAAAATCCCAGGGCGGACACAGCCGGATCATCGCCCGCGCCGCCATATCGGCCGGGTCAAAGACCTGCACATATCCGAAACCGTACTGCTGCTCCGAGAGTTGAAGCATAGACGAAGCGATATCCTCCGTTCCCGGCAGCGTAATGCTGGTGATCTTGGGGTCAACGCCCTCTTTCTCAAGCGCTTCCTTCATGGCGATCGCATAAAAGAGATTCTTGTTCCTGTCGGGGTGAAGCGCGTAAACTGTGATCTTCCTTCTTGCTGTGATCCGGAGCCTGAGCATTGTCGAGTGATCGCAGCTGACAGCGCCTGACCCTGTGAGTACAGCCATACCCATGTTGATGATCTCTGAGATACTGTCCGTCGGCTCGGTCTCATTGATCATGACGACCGCCGTTTTGTCCCGGACAACACACTCTTTTCCCACAGTCAGACTGTCCTCATGGATCCCGTAGATGATCGTCAGATCCCCGTTGAGTGCAAGAAAGAGCCTGAGTCTTCTGAGCCCCGCTGCGCCGACCGTTGTCATCGCGGCACTCGCAATGGAATAAAACGCGAGCAAATGCAGTGTCCAAAAACAAAATACACCGGCCGTTCCGGAAAGGATCGGCGAAGAGCTGATCGCTCCAAGATCGTTCTTCCCCAGGAACATGCCGATCACAGAAAAGGGCGTCCGGATGAGTGAGAGTGCGATGTCCTGTGTCACGCTCGTATATCCGATACCGTATATAATACTCCCGCCCAGAATCGATATGATCATCAGAGCCGAACTCAGCTTTGAAGAATATGCGGGCTTCATCGCCATATTGATCACCAGCGCGAGATAGATGATGATCGACAGTACAATGACCAGAAGTGCGTTCATGCCTATCCTCTCTTTCTGCGTCTGCTGCGACAGGCGCACTGACTTATCTTTTTTATAATACCATGAACTCTCTGTAATTAGGTCAGCGATTATAAAATCTGTCTTTTTATACTGCAAATGATAGTTTTTAGTTATATAATATTTATATCAGATGTATTGCCGACATTCATTTTTTACAGGAGGACATCCATGAAATCATTAGGAATTGCAGTCATTGGCTGCGGGTTTGCCGGAAATTTTCACTCAAACGCATGGGTCAAGGTCAACTATATCGATATTAAGCTCAAGGCAGCTGTGGATAACAACCTGGAGCGTGCGCAGGCGCTCAAAGAGAAGTGGAATTATGAGTATGCGACGGCGGATTATGACCAGGTTCTGGCCGATCCCGAAGTAGATATCATCGACATCGCACTGCCTCCTTTTCTGCACCTTCCTTTTGCGTACAAGGCACTGGCTGCGGGGAAGCACGTCATCTGCGATAAGCCGCTGACCGGCTATTTCGGAACCGAGGACGATGAAAGGCCGCTCGGAGATAAAGTTCCCAAGAGGAAAATGTACGAGAGCATCCTGAAGGATCTGGAAGAATGCAGACAGAAGGTCGCTGAGAGCGACAAGCTCTTCATGTATGCGGAAAACTACATTTACTCTCCCGCGATCGTCAAAGCGGCAGAGATCCTCAGAAAGAAAAAGAGCCGTGTGATCTATATGAACGCGGAGTGCAGTGTGCACGGGTCCACCTCTCCCCTCTCCAAAGACTGGCATCTTGTAGGCGGCGGAAGCATCATGCGTCTCGGTTCGCACCCCATTGCCGGCGTACTCTACCTCAAGCAGGTGGAATCCGAGGTCCGCGGTTATGACATCAAGCCGGTCAGTGTCGTCGCCGACACAGGACGGATCATCAGCAACTTCCCGGAAGAGGCCACAAAGCACATCCTGAGCAAATTCAACGATGTCGAAGATTTCGGCCACATCACGCTCACTTTCTCTGACGGCACCAAAGCGGTGATCCTCAGTTCGGAGCACTATATGGGCGGTATTCAGAACCACATCAATGTCATCACGAACGACGGTGTGATCAACTGCAACATGACTCCTCCGGACAACATGAAGACCTTCTTCATAGATGACGAAGGACTGGAAGATGTCTACATCTCCGAAAATCTCCGCTGCAAGACCGGCTGGAACAACGTCTTCGTCGCCGAAGAGACGCTTCGCGGCTATACGGGAGAGCTTCAGGCTTTCGCAGAGGACGCACTGGCGGGAAGACAGCCTGAGTCAGGCATCGATATCGCCATCGAGACCACAAAGATCATGTATGCCGCTTATGTTTCCGCGGAAGAAGGCCGCCGGATCGACCTGTAAACCGCATAAAAAGAGGCTGCCGCAAGGCAGCCTTTTTTATTGCTCTATTCAGTTCCTTTATCTCGCTGCGATTATTTCGTCGCGATCTTGCGGTACTGCGCCGGTGACACATCAAATGCCTTCTTAAATACCCTCGAGAAATGCTCCGCATTGGGATAGCCGATCGAATAGGAAATGTTCTCGATCGTCATATTGCCGTTTCTGAGAAGCGTCTTGGCTCTCTTCATGCGCACCTGCGTGACCTGCTCCCCAAATGTTTTGCCGGATTTTTCCCTGATATATTTGGATATATAGGGCGTAGAGAGATGGAACTCTCTGGACATGTCCTCCAGCGTCACTGTCTGGTAATTGGCCTGGATATAATTGAGCATCGCGATCAGCCTGTCGTCCTTCTCCGCGGAGTGGTCGCTGAGCTGGGGAAGTTTGTTGACAGCGACGACCAGCGCGTTGATGGAGGCGTGGATGATATCTTCATGAATACCTACGCCCCAGTATGTTTTGCCGTTGCAAAGTATGCCCACATAGGCCATAGCCTTGGAGGAGGAGCCTCTGGAGAGCGCATGTTCCTCATAGGTGGAGAGCTCATAGCTGATCCCGAAATACTGCTTGATCGTATTGCTGACTGCGTCCAGGCGGCCGTTTCCGTTGGCGTCTACGACAGTCCTGCGGTCGCCTGAGACGATCGCGGCCTCTGCCATAATGCCGTCCACCTGCCTGAAATGGCACTCGGGAATTGTGAAATGCGGATTGAAGTCCACATAGCGGTCCCTGAAGATCTCGTAGACAGTCTGGGGTGAGAGCTCGCTGTGCGTCTCGTCGGATACCTGCTTCATCGCGTAGCCGACTTCTTCCCGCATCTTCTCGGGAAGTACGATCGCATAGTTCTGCTTGAGCACATACGCCACACCGCCCTTGCCGGACTGGCTGTTGATGCGGATGACGTCCGAATCGTAAGTCCTGGAAACATCCTGCGGATCGATAGGCAGATAGGGAACCGTCCATTTGTCCGGATTGTGGATCTCCTTGTAAGCCATGCCCTTGGAGATCGCGTCCTGATGGGAACCTGAGAAAGCACTGAACACGAGATCTCCCGCGTAAGGCTGTCTCGGATGCACTTCCATGCCCGTCAGTCTCTCATATTTCTCGCGGATCAGCGGCATATTCGAGAAATCCAGTCCCGGGTCGATCCCGTACGCGAACAGGTTCATCGCGACCGCAACAATATCCACGTTTCCTGTTCTCTCTCCGTTTCCGAACAGCGTTCCTTCCACGCGGTCCGCGCCTGCCAAAATACCGAGCTCCGTATCCGCGATCCCGCATCCGCGGTCATTGTGCGGATGAAGGCTGAGCACGACACCGTCTCTGTACTTCATGTTCTTGTTCAGATACTCGATCTGGGAAGCAAAGATGTGCGGCATAGCGGTTTCCACCGTAGCCGGTATATTAATGATGGCTTTCCACTCCGGATTCGGCTTCCACACGTCCAGGACTGCATTGCAGACTTCGAGGGCATACTCCACCTCCGTGCCGTGGAAGCTCTCCGGACTGTACTCGAACATAAAGTTTCCGTCCGTTTCGTCAGCCAGCTCCTTCAAAAGCTTGGCGCCGTCAACAGCCAGCTTTTTGATCTCTTCTTTGTTCTTGTGAAAGACCTGTTCGCGCTGCGCCACGGATGTGGAGTTATAGAGATGCACGACCGCCTTGGGAGCGCCCTTGACCGCTTCGAACGTCTTGCGGATGATGTGCTCCCTTGCCTGTGTGAGGACCTGGATCGTCACATCATCGGGGATCATATTTCTCTCAATGAGGGAACGCAGAAAGTCATACTCTGTTTCCGATGCAGCGGGGAAACCCACTTCGATCTCTTTGAAGCCGATCCTGACCAGCATCTGGAAAAACTCTATCTTCTCCTCCAGGCTCATCGGCTCGATCAGCGCCTGGTTTCCGTCACGCAGATCGACACTGCACCAGACGGGAGCTCTGTCGATGTGATCTTTTTTGGCCCAATCGAGGCATTCTGCCGGGGGGAGAAAATATTGCCGCATGTACTTCTTGTAGTTCATATTGACCTCCGTGATATAAAGCTGCCTGAAACAGCTGTCAGAAAACAGTAAGATGAAAGCAGCTTATTAAATTTTATCAAGAACAGTGACTCAATTTTATTCCCCTTTCGCAGAGATGTGAATGATTATATTTATTCGGATTCCATGATTTATTTTATCTCGCGATGGACTAACCTTCGCTTGTGCGGCATGCCCCGGATCCGCCACGTTGAATTCGCGGGGATTCACACAGATCCTTCCCTCACTTCGGAGGGAACCGCGTTTCCGAACTCGACGTCCGCTCTGATGACCGGACGTCTCAAACAGGTGGGCTCTCGGGCTGCAGGAGCTGCAGCCCTCATTCCCTCCTACGCTCGGGAAGGATCAGGTTCATCCGGCCGCTCATTCAAAGTGGCGGATCCGGGGCATGCCGCACGCGCTTACGTTGATCTCCTGCGATAGAAGAATAAGTGTCATTTCATACTATGTAAAAGAAGCATTGACTCTTTTGAGACCACAAACTTGGTATAAATAAGCAACAATATGATGATTTTAAAAAGACAGGCGAATAAGCATGGCTGCTTACTACAGTGAAGTATTTTACGGACCCAGCCGGAAGGCTGATCAAACCTTTCAGGTTAAGAAGCACCGGGCTGTAAAAGTGTCAAGACGGTTCCGCTATTTATCCCTCCCGCCCCATAGGGGCGTGAGCATAAAACGCTCCACCATCTTGACACTTTCACAGCCCGGTGCTGTGTATTAATCAAGGGGTGCAAGGGCACCCCGGCCCGTGTACCGGGCCACATCTAATGAATCTTGCTGTAGTGCATTCAGATTTAATGTACTGGAACGACGCCGCTACTACGTCGCGCGCCTGATTGGAGCTTACTTTACCGCTTCTACGTCTTTCCAATACCCGGAGCGGCACCAAGCCGACGGATTTGACTTTTAGTAAGGCTTGGCCCTGATCAAGGGCCGGGGTGCCCTTGCACCCCTTGATTACGATACAGCACCAGTTTGTGCCGGGGTCAAGATGGTGAAGCGGTTTATGCTCACGCCCCTTCGGGGCGGGAGGGATAAATAGCGGAA
>Ga0310695_10005249_pt1 | contig 22811 bp, 20 predicted proteins | sample RumenRJG_04DNA_FD_203882 | JGI IMG/M metagenome (GOLD analysis project Ga0310695, IMG submission 203882) | Bovine rumen microbial communities from Lethbridge, Alberta, Canada - RJG_04 (v2) (version 2) | ecosystem: Host-associated > Mammals > Digestive system > Stomach > Rumen | place: Canada...
ACCAGTCGCGGAGAATTTTACCCTGTTCTGCAGTTTTAGAATCCTTTGCAGGTGTTACGTGGTCAATTACAGCTTTAATCTTTGTGCTGTCAAAAACGCGGTCCATATTGCGTTCAACAAGATCGTTAATGGCAATTGGAGTTGTGATTTCGTGGCAGAATACACGATCAAGTTTCAATACGTAAGTATTTGGAAACGGAGTGTCTACAAGATGTTTTTCAAAAATCTTCTGAGCGATTGTCTTTCCCATAATCGGAATGTTCTCCTGAAATTTTGTAATATAATTATCTCATTATAGTTAAATGGGTAGCGCGTTTCAAGTTGGATTTTAACGCTAAAACCTAATAAATTGAATTCTGAATTTTCCCCTTTATCCATCCTTCAAAATTTTCAAAGCCGATATTAAGGCATCTCTGTCTTGTTTCAAGCGGTGCCCATGCCAGGTGCGGTGTTAGCACGCAGTTCGGCGCATTCAGAAGCGGACATTCCAGATTCATAGGTTCTTCTGTAAGAACGTCTGCGGCATATCCTGCAAGTTTTCCATTTTTAAGAGCTTTTAGTACTGCGTTTTCGTCTGTAAGGCCGCCTCTTGCCGTATTTATGATATATGCACCGTCTTTCATGAGAGAAATGTTTTTGGAATTTACAATGTGCTCTGTTTCCTTGTTGAGCGGTGCATGAAGAGTAAGAATATCTGATTTTTTGAACAAGTCTTCTAGAGAAACTTCGTTTTTAAGTCCTTTTGGAGTGTGCGGATGGACAATGACATTCATTCCGTATGCAAGGGCGATTTTTTCGACCTGCTTTCCGATGTTTCCGTATCCCAGGATGCCGAGTGTTTTTCCGCACAGTTCAAACAGAGGCTTTTTCCAGTAGCAGAACATTTCTGCTTTTGTCCAATCTCCGTTATGCACGGATTCATTGTGAAGTGCAACCTGGTTTGAAAAATTCTGTATGAAGGCAAAAGTGTGTTGAGCTACGGCCATAGTAGAGTAGGCTGGTATATTGCATAAAGTAATGCCTGCTTCTTTTACAGCTTCTACGTCAATTACGTTGTAACCTGTTGCCATAACACCTATGTATTTAAGATTTTTGCAATGAGATAGAATTTCTTTGTTGATGACGATTTTATTGAGTAGCACAGCATCGGAATCGGCAATCCGTTCAATTACAGATTCCGGTGCTGTCTGCCCATAGACAGTTATGTCAGCATACTTTTTAAAAATGTCCCAGGATAAGTCTCCGGGGTTGACAGCGTTTCCGTCAAGAATTGTAAGCTTCATGATATCAGCCTAATACTTCAACGCCGACGCTGGAAATAGCAGAATTGATGGAGTCTTCAATACCCGCAGCACCTTCGTCAAAATCAACAAGAACCTGTGATTTATCCGGATTTGAAACTACGCTTGTAACACCTGCTACGGCTTTTACAGCGGCATCAACTTTCTGAGCTGTTTCAGCATCGAACATTCCGACTACATAAATTTTTTTCTGCATTTAGGTCTCCATTGCAATCGAATCTGATTTAATTATAAGTCACAAAACCTTTGTTTTCAAGCGAATTTTTCTTAATTAATAAGAAAGAAATTATTGCTGTGATGCAGAAGATTTTCCAAGTTGGCCGCATGCACCGCCGATTTTTCGGCCTCGTTTTGTCCGTAAGGTTACATTTAAGCCTGCTTTTTCCAAGAAAGATACAAAATTTCTTACTTCTGATGAATCCGGTTCTTCAAAAGGAAGTGTTTCTACTGGATTCCATGGAATCAAGTTGATATTTACGTCAATTCCTTTTGCAAAAGCAATCATCCTGTCTGCGCTTTCTTTTCCTGTATTTTTGTTTTTTAAAAGCGCAGCTTCTAGTGTAACTCTTTTTCCTGATTTATTTGCGTAGTAATCTATTGCTTTTCTAAGTTCCGGCAGCGGATTTGCATTGTTTACAGGCATAAGGCTTTTTCTTAAGTCTTCGTCAGCAGTTGTAAGGGAAACGGCAAGCCTTATGTTCGGACCGTTGTCTGCAAGGTCGTAAATGCCTTTTATGATTCCGGATGTGGAAAGGGTAATGCGTCTTACACTAAGGTTCCTGCCGCGTTCATCTGTAAGGACGGAAATTGCCTTTCTAATTTCGGGCAGGTTGAGCATAGGTTCTCCCATGCCCATGAATACGATATTGTCCAGATGACCACATTCTTCTTCAAGATACAGAAACTGTTCTACTATTTCGTTTGCTGTCAGGTTTCTTGAAAAACCAAGCTGTCCGGTCTGGCAGAATGCACATTTCATGCCACAACCAACCTGACACGAAACGCATGCTGTTTTTCTTCCTTCTTTATCTGTAAGGAGGACAGTTTCTACGGCACCTCCGTCTTCAAGTGTAATCTGAAGCTTTATGGTACCGTCAGGATCTTTTAAGATTCTGGAAACAGAAGATGATCTTAAGGTTGCCTGTTCGTTCAGCCTTTGCCTTACGTCTTTTCCAAGGTTTGTCATTTGGTCAAAAGACGTTGCACCGCTCCCGATCCATTTAAAAATCTGAAGCCCGCGGAATTTCTGTCCAAGCTGCAGTTGTTCTGTAATTTCTTCCGGCAGAAGGCCTGCCAATGCAATTTTACTCATACAATCAATTGTATATTGGCTTATTGCCCCTTAGATTGTCAAGAAGTTCGTTTACGGCAGTACTTCTGATTCCCTGTTTCTGAAATGATTCAAGTACGGAAATTGCTTTCTGCTTGTTGTTCAGTTTTATGTAGCAGTCTGCAAGATCAATGTAAAGCCTGTAGTTTTTAAGGTCATTTTTAATAAGGCTTGACAGTTTTTCTGCAGCTTCTTCATATTTGCCTTCGCCTTTGCAGATAAGTGCAAGACCAAGGGCTGCATAAATGTCAAAGTCAATGTTAAGTGCCCTGTTGTAGAAGTTATTTGCTTGTTCGTAGTCGCCGGTGTTTCTGTAGGCGTCTCCGATTCGTGTAAGGATAACCTTGTTGTTCGGGTCAATTTCAAGGATTTTGTTCCAGTATTCAATAGAGCGGAACTGCTGGTTCATACCGCGGTAGCAGTCTGCAAGCCCGAAAAGTGCATAGAAGTTTTTAGGATCCATTTCAAGCGCTTTTTCAAAATAGAATACGCCTTTGTCAAAAGATCTTAGTTTTCTGTGGCAGTTTCCGATTGAAGTTAAAATACGGATGTCTAGATTGTCCTTGTTGTGGTTGTACATCTGTGTCCAGTAATAGAGGGCATCCCTGTATTCCTTAAAATCATAATGGAGGTGTCCAAGACCGATGAGTGCATAGGCATTGTTCTGTTCCATGTCAAGAACCCTGAGGTAAAGGTCTTTTGATTTTTTGAAGTCATGGATTTTTCTGTATGCGTCGGCAATTCTTGTTAAGACTGTAATGTTTCTGCTGTCGTGAACAAGGTACTGTTCCCAGATGTCAATTGCCTTTCTGTACTGGTTCAATGCCTTGTAACAGTCTGCAAGACCAAAAAGGGCATAATTGTTTCCCGGATGGTATGTAAGGCAGCTGTTGTAATAGTTAATTGCGGCAGCATAGTTGTATCGTTTTCTTTCTGTGTCGCCAAGACCTACAAGTGCGTAGTTATTGTTTTCATCCAGAGCAAGAATGCTCTTGAATGCATCAATTGCTCCCTGTATGTCATTTGACTTTAAAAGCTGGTATCCTTTTATGGAATATTCAGAAAGAAGAGTTGATTTTTCATCCTTCTGTTCCTGATTTTTTTCAAGTTCATCTGCTACTGGAAACAGCAGATCCTGCTGGTTGTTCTCCATTTCATTTTCAAATTCTTCTCTCATTTTTTTTACCGTTCCTTTAATTTTTTTTACTGACTTTTTTTAATTATTCTTTCAGCAGGCTTGAGATCACACATGCTAATTTTTCATATATTGGTTCTGCCCGGGATTTATTGTGGGCCAAGACATACTGCTTGAGTGCTTTTAAAGGCTGGTTCTTTTCTGCATAAACGTCTCCTACTCTGGTTAGACCGTCAGAGTAACCGGTTGTGATATAAATTCTTCTAGCGCTTTCAATGTCGCCCTGATTAAAGAGGATGTTTCCCTTTCTGTTTAAGATTGCTTTTTGTTCTGAAGAGAGGGTAGAAACTGGATTATCAGTTACCTTGATAAATCCGTCGGGAATATGTTTTCTATTAATCTCATCTTTAAAGGAATCTGCCATTAACTTTTCGTCCTGAAAAACTTTAATACCACAATAATTTTATCATTTATTAGAGTAATGTCAAAGCTTTTTTTTAGAAGTTTTTTATATGCATCTTATTTATAAGTGTAAAAATCAACGATTGAGCGGCCGTATATTCGCTGATCTGTCCTTGTAAGGTTTCCGATTATGTCAGGCATGTGGTGTTCTTCTGGACGGTGAACCATAATTGTTCCTGTTTCCTTTAAAATTCCCTTTCGGTCGGCTTCTAAAATCAGCTGTTCGTGAAATTTGTATGGAAACGGAGGATCAAAAAATATGTAGTCAAACTGTGACTTGCATCTTTTTATGAAATATTCAACCGGCATAAAGTGACATTGAATTTTTACGCCGCATTCTTTTTCTGTGACCTTTACGTTTTCAAGAACTGTGTTTACTTTGATTTTGTCTTTTTCGCACAGTTCTACGCAGGATGCACCGCGGCTTACGGCTTCTATTGCAATTGTTCCAGAACCGCTGAAAAGATCAAGCCATGATTTTCCTGTTAAATCGCCAAGAATAGCAAATACAGATTCTCTCATTCTGTCCATTGCAGGGCGTATTACGCCGTCAGGACATTTTATGACTCTCCCTTTTAGTTTTCCGCCGGTTATTCTCATTTTTTTATCCTTGTCTTACCGGCCATTAAGGGACCAGTATGTGTCGTTGTGTTCCAGATGAGTGTTAAGTTCGGCAAAGTTAAATGCAGTTTTGCCGTCACTTGTACGTACTTTTGTAATTGCACCATTGTCTATAAGGAGTTTGATTACGTCCGTAGACGTTGAAAATTCGCAGGCATACATGAGCGGGGTTTTGCCTTCGTAAAAACGGTTTACGGGAACTCCGCTTTCCAAAAATACCTTGAGTTTTGCAATCTGTGTTACGGAATTTGTTCCGCCTGCTGTAATTGCAAGAATGAAAGCTTTGAAAATTTCTGTTGAATTTCCGCCGGTTTCTTCAATAAGGCGCTTTACAATGGCAGGATTGCTTGAATAACTTGAAGCAATCTGAAGTGCGGTTGCACCGTATTTATTGCGCTTGTTCGGATCTGCTCCGTTTTTAATAAGGTTGTCCAGAAGTTCAATGCTGTTCTGGTAGCGGGCTGCGTACATGACTGCTGTCCATCCGTCTTTGTCCTGAAGGTTTACTTTTGCACCGGAAGAAAGCAGGGAGCGGATTTCCCAGTCGTTTCCGTCTTTTACGGCCAGCATGAGCGGCGTGCGTCCGATTTTGTCTTTTTTGTCCGGAAAGTCGATTTTTGCGTAGAAATCACCGTTTTCAAGGTCAGAAGGATCCGGCTCTGTATCGGAAGGGGCGTAATCAAAAAGATACACTTTGCTGTAGTTGATTGATTCTGAAGGAGGAACATCTTCTTCCTGTTCTTCCTGTGCGGCTGGCTCTTCCGGAACGGTTTCTTCTGTCTCCGGTTCCTGTGCAGTTTCTTCCTGTTCAGAAGAAATTGCTTCCGGAGTTTCTTCTGCTTCCGGTTCAATTCCAAGCAGCTGGTTTACAACTTTAAGTGCAACAGGACTGTAGTTTAGTTCTGCGTATTCCAGTGGAGACTTTTCTGCTCCGTTTCTTGATACAAGCCTTGATTTTATTTCTTCCGGTCTTGTTGACCTCTGGATGATGTATTTAATGACTTTTTCCTGAGAAGAGTAGGCGCAGGCAAACATTACGGCATCTTGCTTTGCCTTGTTTCTTGTGTTAAGTCGCACGCCGGACTGGGCAATAAAGCGGATGATTTCGTAAGGCCTGTCATATTTTAATGCCTGTAGAAGGATTGTGTTCCGCTCGGAACCAAAAGTTATCCTGTAAAAATCATTGTCCTTTTTTATGGCTTCTGAGATTTCTTCAAGAGTGCCTTCTTTGAGTAAATAATCATATTTCTTTGCATTTGATGCAGCGTATATGCCGGTCAGTGCAGCAGCTAAAACTACGGCTGCAATTAACTTTTTAAAGTAAAACATGCTTCAATTATAGTGGCTCAATCTGTCGGGGTCAATAATTCATTTTAATGCGTGACATTAAAACAGGTATTTATCATGTTGACCATAAACGTTATTTTCTGTATAGTGTCAGAACACCCCTTGAAGCTCGTATGAGCTTCCATAAGTCCATAAGGAGATACTAATGAGAAAGTACGAATTGATGACTATCTTCCCACTTGATGAAGAAAAGTCAAAGAAAGCTACTGAAGAAGTACGCAACACACTTACATCTTTTGGTGCAGAAATCGAAGAAGAAAAACTTTTCGGTGACCGTGACCTTACTTACGAAGTAAACAAAGAAAAACGTGGTCGTTTCGTTCTGTTTACACTTAAGCTTAATCCAGGAAAAATTACTGAAATTGACAAGGCGTTTAAGATCCAGACAAACCTTCTTAAATACCTCTTCGTAAAACTCGAAGAAAAATAAACTATCAGGGGTAACATATGGCGACAGATTTAAATCACGTTGTTTTGGTAGGCAGATTGACAAGAGACGTAGGAAGTGATGAACGTTCCTTTGGTTATGTAGCAAACGGACAGGCCAGAGCAAATGTGAGTATCGCCGTAAACCGCAGCCGAAAGGACGGCGCCAGTGGAAACTGGATCGAAGAAGCAAACTTCTTTGATGTTACCATTTGGGGAAAGCAGGCTGAAAATCTTAAGCCTTACTTGACCAAAGGAAAGCAGATTGCAGTTGATGGTTATCTGAAGCAGGATCGCTGGGAAAAAGACGGTCAGAAATTTTCAAGAGTTTCAATCGTTGCAAACAGTGTTCAGCTTCTTGGCGGAAGATCTGATGGCGGTCAGTCAATGGCCGGGGGTGCATCAGCAGGATTCCAGCCTAGAAATGATTTCAGTCAGCCGGCAATGAATTCAATGCCGGATTTTGGCAATGATGCTTTTGGTGGTGCAGGTGGAGATTTCCCTGAAGACATTCCTTTTTAATTAATGGAGTTATTTATGTCAGAAGAAAAGATGATGTATGAAGAAAAAGATGTAGAGCAGAGAGCAGTTTCTGTTGAAACAGAAGGCCGCGATGACGAAGCTCGTGATGGTGCACGTGCAAAGAATAAGACATTCTTCCGCAAGAAGGTATGCCGTTTCTGTGTAAACAAAGCAAAAATCAATTATAAAGACGCTGACGGTCTCCGCCGCTTCACAACAGAACGCGGTAAGATCCTTCCACGCCGCATTACTGGTACATGTGCAAAGCACCAGAGAGAACTTGCCGGAGCTATCAAACGCGCCCGCGCAATCTGCCTTTTGCCATACGTAACAGAGTAAGAGCGAGCAAAATCCGAGCAGTGCGGAGGATTTTGCGAGCGTCTCGTATAGAAGAAAGTGCGTAAGCACTTTCAACGAGAATATGACAAAATCCGAGCAGTGCGGAGGATTTTGCGAGCGTCTCGTATAGAAGAAAGTGCGTAAGCACTTTCAATGGGACGTAATCAACCTGAATTTCAGGTAATCGGGCGGATTAAAACGCCGTAAAACCGACGATCCAACTCCTGGTGACGCCGGTTCTGAATATAAAGAGGAGCTTGTAAAATGAAAGTTATTCTTAACGTAGATGTAAAACACCTTGGTGAAGAAGGTGATGTAAAGAACGTTGCTGACGGATACGCTCGCAACTTCCTTCTTCCTAGAAATCTTGTTGTAGTATACAACGAAACAACTGCTGCTATGTTTGAAGCACGCAAGGCAGAAATCGAAGCTCGTAAGGAAGTTAAACGCCAGAATGCTAAGAGCCTTAAGGAAAAACTTGAAGCTGCAGAATTTGTTATTGAAATGCCAGCTGGTGCAAACGGAAAACTTTATGGTGCCGTTTCTACAACTGTTATTGCAGAAGCTTTGGCTAAACAGGGCTTTGAAATTGAACGTAAGCGCATTGAAATTCCTGGCCTTGCAATCAAATCTGTTGGTACATACCATGCAACAATCAAACTTTACGAATCATCTGTTGCAGAAATTAAAATTGTTGTAAAGGCTCAGGAAGTTGCAGGTGCAGCTCCAGCTGAAAAGGCAGAAAAATCAGCAGAAGCTCCTGCAGAAGAAGCAAAAGCTGAGTAATTATGCTTTTTGGTTTGTAATAAAACCTGAATACGTCTAGTTAAGGCACGCTATCGCTTAAAGCCTTGACTCAGCCGTTTTTAGGGTTAGTAATAAACCCTGAATAAAAAAAGGCGATAATCTCTTTCAGATTGTCGCCTTTTTTCTTTAAATGTAGTATAGTCATATATCTATGGAAGTTGAATTAAAAGATAAGGTTCCACCGCATAATATAGATGCAGAACAGGCAACTTTAGGTGCGATTCTTTTGGACTGGGATTCAATGTCAGACATTGTGACCAGGTTAAAGTCTGACAGATTTTATAACCTTCAGAATCAGATTGTTTTTGATGCACTTATTTCTCTTTTTAAACAGAATGTACGCGGAGATACTCTTACAGTCATAAATGAATTAACAAAGCTTAATAAGCTGGAACAGGCCGGCGGTGCAGCATATGTTGCATCCCTGACAGAATTAGTTCCATCCAGTGCTAATATTGACTATTATGTAGATATTATTCTGGATTGTGCATCCCGCAGGGATCTTATAAAACTTTCTTCTGAATTAAAGGCCTCTGCATTTGATGATACAAAAGATGCAAAGCTTCTGCTTGAAATGGCAGAAAAAAAGGTTTTTGATCTTGCAGATCATTCAACAACTTCACAGATCTGGTCAATGCAGACTGTTGTAAATGAAACTATAAAAATCGTTGAGCAGAGGTACAGAAACAACAGTCAGCTTACAGGAATTCCTTCTGGAATTGCAAAACTTGATACAATGACCAGCGGTTTCCAGAATTCAGAACTTATAATTATTGGTGCCCGTCCGTCTATCGGTAAGACAGCATTTGCCCTTTCTATGATGCAGGAAATTGCAGTTGAGCGTAAAATTCCGTGCGGTTTCTTCTCTCTTGAAATGAGCCGTCAGTCTATTGGTCAGCGACTTTTGTCTCAGGTTTCAAGGGTTCACAGTAACAAAATCAGAAAAGGCATGCTTTCTATGGTTGACCTTCAGAAAATACAGGATGCAGCAGGAAAGTGTTACAGTTCGCCTTTATATATCTGTGATGTTCCGAACATGCCTCTGCTTGATTTAAGGGCCAGTGCCCGCCGTATGGTTTCAAATCAAGGTGTAAAAATTATTTTTATCGACTATATCGGTCTGATTTCTGTAGAAAATCCAAGCCAGAATACATGGGAAAATATTTCAGAAATTTCAAAATCTCTTAAGGCTCTTGCCCGCGAACTTGATATTCCAGTTATTGCATTGTGTCAGGTTGCTCGAGATGCCGAAGGTCAGGAACCAAACCTTGCACAGCTTAGGGGTTCTGGTTCCATTGAACAGGATGCGGATGTTGTTTTGTTCCTTCATCGTGACCGAAAAATCATGGAGGATGAAAAACAGGTTCAGGAAGCAAAGTGTATTGTTGCAAAACAGCGTAATGGTGCAACAGGCGATATTGAAATGCTTTTCTTCCCTCAATATACAAAATTCGATAATAAAGTTGATGAGTAGCAGGAATTAAGATGATTAAATTTTTTTATTCTGTTTTTGAGCGCATTTTCGGTTTTTTATATCATCCTGTTGTAAGGTTTTTCAGGACAAACAGGTATAAGGCAAAGGATCCTTTTGTTTTTTTTGTGCACTATGTATTGTTTTTATGGAAGAAAACTGACAGTCGGAAAAAAAATCTGTATCTTGATGTAACATATCTTTCTAAATGTGAACGTTTTGCTGGCATTTGCAGGGTTGTGGCAAAATTTCAGGAGTTCCTTCCTGCAGTTCAGAAGGAATATGATGTCATTCCTGTAATTGGAAAGCAGTATCTTGGTTTTTACGGTCTTTCTGATGGAAAGTGCATTTGTCCTGCTTCCGGGGATATTTTTCTGTCTGCGGAAGTAACTCAGGGAATAATTGATTCTAATTCACTTTTCTTTTTGCGCCTTAAGCAGAAAGGCTGTCGCGTATGCTTTTTTCTGCACGACCTTATTCCGGTTCTTTATCCGGATTTTAACGGTTCGTATAAATTTCTTCGCTATTATAAAAAATATCTGCGTCAGCTTGCGCTTTCTGACAGGGTTGTATGTAATTCAAATGCAGTGCTTTCTGATTTTAATGAATATATTAAAAAAAACAGGCTCAAGACTAATCCGAATCTGAAAAAGTCTTATACTCACTTGGGAGTTGATTTTAAGCCTGTAGCAGAATCTTCCTTAAAAAAGCAGAATATGCCTGCAAAAATTAATTTCCTTATGGTAAGTACTGTTGAAGTACGAAAAATGTATGATCAGGCTGTAGAAGCTTTCTCTATTCTTTGGGATAAGGGGATGGATGTTTCTCTTTCTATTGTCGGAAAATATGGTTGGAGGGCAGAAAAGGCTCGTGCCCTTATAGAAAACAGCCCTTTCATAAATAAAAAACTTTTCTGGTACAATCAGGGAATAAGTGATTCTGAACTTGCAGAATTGTATCAGTCCTGTGATGCTGTTGTTTTTGCTTCGATGACAGAAGGTTTTGGGCTTGCCCTTATAGAAGCTGCTATATACGGAAAGCCTTTAATAATACGCGATATTCCGATTTTTAGGGAAATCGCCGGAGAGAATGCGTTGTATTTTTCTGGTACAGAAGGCAGGAATCTTGCTGAAAAAATTGAACAGTGGATTGAGCTTTTTGAAAAAGGCAGATGCCCTGAATCCAAAAAAATATCCTATATTTCGTGGGAGAAATGTACGGAAAACGTATTCAATTTTATTGCGCAGGATTAACGGTTTTTTCATCCTAACATAAAGAAACCTGAAATACCGCAGAATTGAATTTCCTATATTTTTTTTATGAATTGAGCTATAATGGAAAGGTATTATGAAGTCATTCTTTAAAATTTTTAAGATTCTTACTCCAAAACAGATGAGATATACTGTCGGCCTTATTGTGCTTATGTTTGTGTGTGCAGCAATGGAGGCTGTCGGTATCGGATTGCTTTATCCTCTTATTGCCGTAATAGGTAAGCCGGAACTTGTAGAAAACCGGGAGCGCCTGCATAATCTGCTTATTTCTATTGGTATTACAACCCATAGGGATTTGATAATTTCATTTTCACTTTTTATTGTTGTTTTTTACATTTTTAAGAATACGCTCTGTTTGATTCAGGCAAAGATTCAAATTCGTTTCTCTACTAATAATCAGAAAGATTATACAAAGCGCCTTTATACTTATTACATGAACCAGCCGTTTTTGTATCATGTAAATACAAATATTTCTGTTATTTCCAGAAACGTAAGTACAGGTCCTAGCTTTGTTTTTTCTGATATTCTTATAAATACTCTTGGAATCATTACTGAATTTATTACGATTTTTGTAATCTGGATGCTCATCATGTTTATGGATTGGTTCCTTGGGCTTGTTGTTGTCTTTGTCCTTGGACCGGTTGTAATGTTTATCCTTAATTATTTCAGGCGAAGGGTAGTAAAAGAAGGTGAAATTCAGAATAAGTACCTTGTAGGCTGCAGTAAATGGATAAACCAGGGCTTCTTTTCTATAAAAGAAACAAAGGTTATGCAGTCAGAGGGCTATTTTACCAATCAGTTTGCATATAATTATGATAAATATGCTTCAAGTACTGCAAAATTCCTTTTTGTAAACAGAATTCCAAAGACAATTATAGAAATGCTGTGTATAGGAGGAATTATTCTTCTTATTGCAGTAAAAGTCATGCTTAACGCAGATATGGAAACCCTTATTCCTACTCTTGGTGTTCTCGCGCTTGCTGCGGTTCGTCTGATGCCAAGCATAAATAAGATTATCGGTCTTTATAATACAAATAAATTCAAGATGCCTCTTTTTAATGAAATGTTCAATGATTTTATAGCTGTTAAGGCTCTTAAGGACCTGGACGAAAGGAAGATATTTAAGAAAGCAAGTGAAAAGCTTGTGTTTAATGATAGGATTTCTGTTAAAAATCTGTCCTTCTCATATCCTTCTAAAGATACAAAAGTTCTTGATAATGTTTCATTCGAAATTCCAAAAGGAGGCTTTGTAGGTATTGTTGGTCCTTCTGGAGCCGGAAAAACAACTTTTGTTGATATTCTTCTTGGACTTCTTCCTCCTCAGGAGGGTGGAATATATGTAGACGGAACAGATATCTATTCAAATCTTTCCGGCTGGCTTAATAATGTTTCTTACGTCCCTCAGGCAATTTATCTTATTGATGGTTCAATAAAAGAAAATGTTGCCTTTGGTGTTGCAGAAGGTGATGTTGATGACGAACGAGTCCTTAAGGCATTGGAAATGGCGGAACTTAAGGAATTTATTGACGGACTTCCAGACAGGGAAAATACCCGTGTAGGAGACAGGGGTGCACGCCTTTCCGGCGGACAGAAGCAGCGAATCGGTATTGCAAGGGCGCTGTATCAGAATCCTACTGTGCTTGTTCTTGATGAAGCAACTTCAGCATTGGACAATGAAACAGAAAAAAGCATTACAGATACAATCCTTCGTCTTAAAGGACAAATTACTATTATTGCAATTGCGCACAGGCTTTCTACTCTTGAAAACTGTGATTTTAAAATCAAGTTTGAAAAAGGTAAGACAGAACTTGTAAAATAAGGAATGAAGATGAAGCCTCTTGTTTCAATATTGATGCCGACTTATAACCATGAAAAATTTATTGAAGAAGCTGTAAAGTCGGCTCTTGCACAGAAAACTGATTTTGCCTTTGAGCTTTTAATAAATGACGATGTTTCAACGGACAGAACCCTTTCAATTGCAAGGAAACTTGCAGAAAAAAATCCTGATGTAATCAAGATTTTTACGCATGAAGCAAATCAGGGGCTTTTGAAAAGCTATAAATTTCTTCTTGAACAGGCACAGGGAAAGTACATTGCCATTTTGGAAAGTGACGATGTATGGACAGATCCTCTAAAACTCCAGAAGCAGATTTCATTTCTTGAGGCAAATCCTGATTATTCATTGGTTTGTACTGATTATTATACTATTGATGAAAACGGTGTAAAGCAGTCAGATGTCATAAAGGATTTTGATGCCGGGCAGAATGACCAGTGGTATGATGCCCTTATGGGATTTGCTTCTATAGGGGCCCTTACAATTGTTTTTAGGCTGGAATCGTTTAAGAAGTACTGCAATATAGACGACTACATTGAAAGAAAGTTTCAGACTTTTGACAGGGGAATGTGGCTTTCTATTTCAAGACACTGCAAGTGTCATTTTATTCATGAGCAGACTGCAGCATACCGGGTAATATCTTCTTCAATAAGTAATTCAGGTAATTTTGACAAGGCTTACCGTTTTGCAAAATCTGTAATGGATATTCATGAGTATGTAATTTCTTTATACGGCTTGGGGAAAATTTCTAGAAAAGATTTTGACCAGAAAAAAATCATATGGTATATAAATCTTTGCATTACCCACCGGAATTTTAAGGAATTCAAGTCGCTTGTAAAAAAACTTAATGCAGATTCCTTAAAGCATTTCATTATGAAATATTTCCCTCATATCTGGTGGATGCAGTATACTTTAAGAAATCCCCAACCAAGGCACTTGAAATAACATTCTTTAGTTCTGGACGGGTATTCTGTCTCTTCATAAAATTACATAAGGTTGTATTTCATTCCGAATGAAAGCCTTAAGTTTCTCTTTTCGCGGCCCTGCCAGTAATGCCAGTTGATTATTTCTACCCAGTCAAATCCGGCATTTACGTTTATATTTCTGTTCACGAAGAAATTTGTTTCAATTCCAAAGTCGTAATATGTCTCGTAATTTGCGTAGTATGCAGAATTAAAATCTTCTGAACCGGCTGTTATTACGTCTGAACTGAATTTTTTTGAAGAAAGAACGGACTGTGAATTTGTAAAGTTATTGTTCGGGCAGAAGCGGTGGAAGTAGAGTTTTGTGCTTCCTTTTGGATAGTAAATCTTATAGGAAACGTACTGGCTGTTGCCGAATGTACTTGTTGCGGCTCCCAAAATCTGACCATTGTTTGTGTATCCCTGGCCGATTGAACCGTGAGAGTAGTAGCCAAGGTATGGCCACTGAAACTGAAAGTCCTGGCTCATTTCAAAATTGTTCCATTCAAACAGAAGCTCGCTGTGAAGGTTCATGAAATCAGGCATTTTTGGGAACAGCTTTTTAAGAGGAACAGGAATGTACTGCTTTAAGCCTACAGTGTAAATTGCTGTATGGAAAGGATTTGTCTTTTCGTTTGATGTAAAGTCATCTATACCGAGTTCTCCGTATACTTCAAGCCCTATTCGTGGAAAAATCCAGTCTGCGTAGAAAGCAATTTTCTGATCTTCGTCATTGTCCGTTTCGTAGCTGTTTTCGTGGCTTGTAGTAAAAAGGCGGCCAAGAAACTTAAGGTTTGAAAGCTTCCATTTTGTTATGAAAATTCTGTTCATTCCAAGTGAAAAGCCAGGGATAAATGAAGGCGCGTAGCTTACAGAAAGTGCATTCAGCATGTTGTGTTCGTTTTCAGAATTTTTTCCTTCGTAATAGTCAGACTGAGTAAGTCGGCCTGTCCAGATTCTGGCTTCTATGTCGCCAATATACCATTTTAGTCCAGGAATCCATATTTTTGTCCGTCTTAAGCCTAAATCCAGTTTCGGGTATGAAGCTGCGTTGTTGCTTCCCAGCATCGGGTTTATATAGGCAGGTCCAAGCCATGGAGTCTGTGTTCCAAAACCGATTGTAAAGGTTCTGATTGTGCAGCGTACTTCTGAATCGCCCCAGTCATAGTTAAAAAAAGATGAATCACCGTAGCGCTGGACGATGTCTACGTTGCCGCCTGCATAGTTTGCGACTTTTACATCTCCATAAAAAGATTCTCTGTCAAATGTATTCCTATTTACCCAAGAATAATTGTATTTGTAGTTATCGCTGAATTGTGATGTCTGATCACCTTCCATTGTTTCAAAATCCCTGTTCTGGGAAAATGAAAGCTGAGGTTTAAATGTGAATTCAAAGGCATACAGCTCAAATCTTGCGCCGGTAGAAATACTTCCGTTATAGCCTTTCCCCTGCCATAATGCGCCGTCATTAAATCCAAAAGGCGTTTCCGAGTTTATGCTGTTGTAATTTTCCGGTCCATAAAATTTATAGTAGATGAACGGATTTCCATTTATGGATTTTTTCCGTCCAAGACAGTGATTTTTCCATGGATCGATGTAGGTCTTCTTTTTTTCTTCTGTTGCTTCAATCTGATCTTCGTTTATCTGATCGTTGTATATGTATTCTAAATCGTCGATATATGGCGGGGTAGAATAAGAGTAGTTCCAATTTAAGTCGCTGAGTGTTTTATAGCCCAAAGTCGGACGTTTTGTTGTTCCTGTAAGGGAAAGGAATTCATAATATTCTTCTTCAAATGATTTTAATGCTTCCTGCGAAAAAAAATTTGAACACAAAAGCAGGATGAATGCAACTAAAAATAATTTTTTCATATTTTTTAGTATATAGAAAGATTCTGTTTTTGTCATTAAGCCGACGTATAGGCAGAATCAAAACAGAGCAGTCTTTAGAGCTGTAGAAGACAATTCACGTAGAAAAATCGGCAGCTGTTTTAGAAAATTGACCACGATATCTGGGCTTCATGGCAGAACCTGTAGGGGGCGACTCCCAAAATACAAAAATCCAGTTAAATAAAAAAAAAGACTTCCCAAAACTGAGAAGTCTTTAGAGCGGTAGAAGGGAGTCGAACCCTCGTCATCAGCTTGGAAGGCTGAGATAATGAGCCGTTATATGACTACCGCATGTCGTGTTGATGTTTATAATATATAAATTATCAAAAAAAAGGTCAATAGCAATTTTGACATTTTTTTGAAATTTTTAAATATTTTTTTTAGGCTCCGTAAGCCGGATCATAAGCCTTCAGTTCGTTAAAAGTGTCTATTTCAACAAAATCGTCAAAACTGCATTCGCGTACAGAAAGATTGAATTCATCCTTGCAGACATCCAATGGAACGCTGTCCCAGTATTTTTCTTTTCCGCCCGGCATTTCGTAAACTTTCTGCATGCAGTCAGCAAGCTTTTTGCCGTCTTCTTTTGTCCAGTAGGAAATGCCTACCATTCTGTAAGCATTAAGTCCACCTACGGAAACACCTGAGATTCTTCCCTTTGAAACGTAAAGACACCAGTCATCCGTTCGCTCGCATTTTACGCCGCAGTAATTGGAATTGAACTGATATTTTGAAATCAGTTTTTTGTTCTTGATTATCAGGTCAGCTTCACAAATGTATGAATTGCTGAAAAGGTATCTTGCACACATTGCTGAACTTATGTTGTTCGCTTCGTTGTAGGCTGGGTTTTCTATGAATTTTATGTTCGGATATTTGTACAGGAGCTGGTCAAACTGTTCGCTAAGGTAACCGCGTACAATTATTATTTCTTCTATTCCGGCAGAAACAGCTGCATCAATCATTGTATCTATTATTCTTGAGCCTTTTACGCGCACCAGCGGCTTTGGAGTATTAAGTGTAATTGGAACAAGCCTTGTACCGAAGCCGGCAGCAATAAAGATGATTCGTTTTACCCTGTATGGTTCAAGGGCTTCAAGTGCTGCCTGAGTGAGTTTTCCGTCTTTAAGGAAATTCTTTTCTTCAAGTGAGGCACATATTCCGTTTATGGTTCCAATTGAGTATCCGGTTTCTTTTGCAAGCTGTCTTTGGGTAGGTGTCTTTTCTGCTGACTCAAAGGCTGCAAGGACATGAAATTCTTTTTCCTGTAACATGTGTTCAATTTTATAATAAAAATTAAAAAAAATGAATATTTTTAGCACTTTTTTGCATGTTTTTGTTCAAAATTTATAATTTTTTATTTTTTTTGAACATCTTTTATAGACTTTGACAGCGAAATGCAGTATAAAGTAAATAGGTGAGGTTTCTGTTTACCGGCTTTCACCTTAAAATTGTTTTGAATATTCAGAGGTTTTTTTATGGCAAAGGTTTATCTTGGACTTACAGGAGACATTATTCATCCTGGAATTATTAACATCATTAACGAAGGTGCTAAATACGGTGATGTAGTTGTTGGTCTTCTTACAGACAAGGCAATTGTAAATCACAAGCGCCTGCCTTATCTTACATACGACCAGAGAAAGGCTGTTGTAGAAAACATCAAAAATGTTTCAGAAGTTATTCCTCAGGATGACTGGAGTTATGTTCCAAATATTAAGAGTCTTAAGCCTGAATTTATGATTCACGGAGATGACTGGAAGACAAATTACCTTTCAAAAATCCGTGATGAAGTTTTTGAAGCCATGAAGGAATGGGGCGGAAAAGTCATTGAAATTCCTTATACACAGGGAATTAATTCAACAGCCCTTGCAGAAAATGCTTCTTCTATTGGAACAACACCGGACGTACGCCGTGCAACTCTTCGACGCCTTATCAGTGCTAAAAAAATCGTAAGGATTATGGAAGCCCACAGCGGTTTGAGCGGCCTTATTGTTGAAAATACACAGGTAATGAAAGAAGATGGTCTTCATCAGTTTGACGGAATGTGGTCATCTTCCCTTACAGATTCTACTTCTAAAGGTAAGCCTGATATTGAAGCTGTTGACCTTACAACACGTATGCAGAGCCTTACAGACATCCTTGAATGTACTACAAAACCTATTATTTATGATGGCGATACTGGTGACATTCCGGAACACTTTGTATTTACTGTAAGAACTCTTGAAAGAAACGGTGTAAGTGCCGTCATCATTGAGGATAAAAAAGGACTTAAGAAGAATTCCCTTTTTGGTACAGAAGCAAAACAGGTTCTTGCAACAGAAGAAGAATTCTGCGAAAAGATTGCTGCCGGCAAAAAAGCTCAGGTTACTAAAGACTTTATGATTATTGCCAGAATTGAAGAAATTATTGCCGGATATTCTGTTGAAGAAGCCCTGACTAAGGCTTATGCGGCTGTAAGGGCTGGTGCAGACGGTGTTATGATTCACTCAAAGGACAAGTCTGGAGAAGACATAAAGGAATTCTGCCAGAAATTCAGAAAGGAATATTCAGGTATTCCTATTGTTCTGGTTCCTACAACTTACAATCAGTTTACAGAAGATGAACTTGCAGAATGGGGCGCAAACATCATTATTTATGCTAACCACATGCTTCGTGCAAGTTATCCTGCAATGCAGCGCGTTGCAGAAAAAATCCTTAAGGCAGAACGTAGCCTCGAAGTAAACGACGACTGCATGCCAATCAAGCAGATTCTGGAATTAATCCCAGGTACTAAATAAAAATTGCATCCATGCCGCTGTACACAAAAAGCAGCACGGCTGCTTTTGATCAGGAGAAAAAGAAATGATTCGACCGTCTTATTTTTATGATTTATTGATGAAGAATGGAACTGATTTTTTTGCGGGGGTTCCTGATTCTCTTTTGAAAAATTTCTGTGCGTATGTTACAGACAATGCACCTGCAGAAAAACATATAATCTCTGCAAATGAAGGAAGTGCAACAGCACTTGCAACAGGATATCACCTTGCAACAGGAAAAATTCCTATGATTTATATGCAGAATTCCGGGGAAGGAAACATGGTAAACCCACTTCTTTCCATTGCGGATCCTGATGTATATTCAATTCCGATGCTGATTGTAATCGGCTGGCGCGGAGAACCTGGTGTTCATGACGAACCTCAGCACGTAAAGCAGGGAAAAGTTACATGCGAACTTCTTGATGCAATGAAAGTTCCTTATGAGGTTCTTTCTGAAAACGAAGCAGATCTTCCTGCTCAGTTTGAAAAGGCATACAGCTACATCCGTGAAAACAACGCTCAGTATGCGTTTGTAATCCGCAAGGGAACATTTGATGACTACAAGCTTGTAAACAACATTCCTGTAGACGGAAAAATGTCCAGGGAAGAAGCAATTGAAAAAATCATGCTTTCTGCAGATGAAAGCACAGCCTTTGTTTCTACAACCGGTATGGCAAGCCGCGAACTTTATGAACTTCGCGATAAGCATGGAATGAGCCACGAAAAAGACTTCCTTACTGTAGGAGGAATGGGACACGCAAGCCAGATTGCTCTTTCCATTGCAATGCAGAAAAAAGACCGGCAGGTTTACTGTATTGACGGCGACGGAGCTTCTATCATGCAGATGGGCGGAATGGCTACAATCGGAACCCGTGCTCCTTCAAACATGATTCATTTTGTATTGAACAACGGTGCTCACGACAGCGTTGGCGGTCAGCCTACTGTTGGACGTCAGATTGACCTTTGTGCTATTGCTGCCGGATGTGGCTATGAAAATGTCCTAAAGGTAGAAACTCCTGAAGAACTTGATGCTGCATTGAATGACTCTGAATCAAAGTCGAAACTCACTTTTGTAGAAGTTCTTGTAACTAAGGGAGCAAGAAAAGATTTAGGCCGTCCTAAGAGCACTCCTAAAGAAAATAAGATTGCCCTTATGAGCTTCCTGAATTCATAAAAGAGGGGCTTGGGGATTCTTCCCCAGGCGAATGGGGTGCGGCACAACGAAGTGTGACGCAGGGGAAAGGCTTTTCCCCTTTATATATAAAATATTGGAGCGTATATGATTAGACAGGCTGTAATTGTAGCGGGCGGGCTTGGCTCTCGATTTGGTGACAGAACTAAACTTATGCCAAAAGGTTTTATTGAAATTGACGGTGTTCCGATGGTTGAACGTTCTGTGCAGAAGCTTATCGCTGCCGGAATTGAAGAAATCATTATTGGAACCGGTCACTGTTCTGAATATTATGACGAACTTGCAAAGAAATATCATGTGATTAAGACTGTAAAGAATGAAAACTATGCGAATACAAGCAGCATGGGAACTCTTGAAGTCTGCGTTCCTTATATTAAGGGCGATTTTATTCTTCTTGAAAGTGATTTGATTTATGATTCTGTTGGACTTACGGTACTTCAGAATGAACAGAGAGCAAACGTAATTCTTGCAAGCGGAAAATCTAACAGCCACGACGAAGTTTATCTTGCTGCTGATGCAGACGGCGTTTTGAATGATGTAAGCAAGGATAAATCTGTTATTCCTGAACCGGCCGGAGAACTTGTTGGAATTACTAAAATTTCTAAGGCATGCCTTGAAAAAATGATGGCCTATTATAAGTCGTCTGCAGATTTGATTAAGCTTGATTACGAGTCGGCTTTGAAGCAGGTCAGCGTTTCTGGCGAACCGGTTTACGTTCATAAGGTTGAATACTATGCATGGACTGAAATTGATGATGAATCAATGCTTGACCGTGCGCTTACACAGATCTGGCCGCGCATTAAGGAAAATGAATCGCTTTATTCTATCCGTCGCGAAGTTCTTTTGAATCCAGGGCCGGCTACTACTACTGACAGCGTAAAGTATGCACAGGTTCAGAGCGATATCTGCCCGCGTGAATATGAGTTTGGCGACCTTATGGAATGGTGTGCAACCGAACTTACACGTTTTGTTGCTGATCCTGAAGAATATACAACTGTAATGTTCGGCTGTTCTGGAACTGGTGCTGATGAAGCAATGGTTTGTTCTGTTGTTCCGGAAGACGGAAAGCTTCTTGTGATTGATAACGGATCTTACGGTAACAGGCTTGCAAAAATTGCCGGCGTTCACAAGCTGAATTTTGACGTTTTTGAAAGTTCTACTTATGAGCCGATTGATCTTGCGGCTCTTGAAAAGGTTCTTGCTTCCGGTAAGTATACTCATCTTGCAGGTGTTTATCACGAGACTACAACTGGTCTTTTGAATCCAATCAAGGATATCTGTCAGATGGCAAAAAAATACGGAATGACAACAATTTTTGATGCTGTTTCTGCTTATGCCGGAATTCCTATGGATCTTAAGGATATTGGAGTTGATTTTATTGCTTCAACTTCTAACAAGAATATTCAGGGTATGGCTGGTGTAGGTTTTGTTATTTGTAACAAAAAGGCTCTTGAAGCTACAAAGAATATTCCTATCCGCAATTACTACCTGAATCTTTGGGATCAGTATCAGTATTTCCAGAAGACTCACCAGACACGCTTTACACCTCCTGTTCAGACTTTCTATGCTTTAAGACAGGCAATCATTGAAACAAAGGTTGAAACTGTTGAAAAGAGGGCTGAACGCTACATTGCATGCTGGAAGATTCTTGTTGAAACTGTAAAGAAGCTAGGTCTTGAAATGCTTGTAAAGGAAGAAAATCAAAGTCACCTTATTACAGCAATTCTTGAACCTAAATCTGATAAGTACAGCTTTGAAGCGCTTCATGATTTTGCAAAGAAATATGCATTTACAATTTACCCAGGAAAACTCGGCAATATAAATACATTCCGAATTGCAAACATCGGCGATATTCAGCCGCATGAAATGAAGGCATTCTGTGTAAAACTTGAAGAATTTATGAAAGACATTCTTTAGTTTATAATTATGTCTGAAAGACTCTTGTGGCAGATTTTTTGCTGCAGGAGTTTTTTTTTCGCGTTTTTTTAGCAAACTGCGTGATTAAAATAGTGCTTACGACATCTTTTCATTTATTTCTCAAACGTGATATAATAATTTTATGTCTAATAAGTTTAAATCTGTCCTTCTGCTTGCTTTATCTGATGTTTTTTTTATTGCGTTCTGGCTTTTTATGCTGGTTAATCCGTGGGCAGATGCCAATTATCCTATGCAAAAACAGTGGAATGTATTCTTTGTTCTTTCTGCAGATACCTCTGGGCATGATTCTGGAACCGGGCTTTCGATTTTCTTAGGATTTGTACTTCCTTCCATTCTGATTTATCTTGTGTATTTTTTTGTTCGTCTGGGATTTTACCTTAAAAAGAAGGTCATGCCTGATTCAAAAAAATCTTTGTTAATTACGTTTTTCTGCTTTGTTTTTTCGCTTGCATTTACGTTTGTCTTTAATAAAGGTTGGAAATACATTTACATCAATTCTCTTGTAAATAAGGCACCTGAACAGTCTGATTTTTATGATGGAAATTTTATTCCGTACGAAAGTGTTTCTCTTTCTGCTCCTTATGGAAAGACGAATAACCTTATCTATATTTTTCTTGAATCAATGGAAGGTTCTTTTTCTGATGTTGAACATGGCGGAATCTTAAAATACAACCTGATTCCTGAACTTACGCAAATTGCTTCTGAAAATACGGTTTTCGGCTCTTTGTCGGGAAACGGAGGTCTTGAAAATCTTGAGGCTACTGCTTGGACTTCTGCAGGAATTCTTTCTAAGACATTGGCTGTGCCTTATTTTCTTCCATTTTCGCAGGATTCAGATGGCAACATGAAGTGCCTTGCGAAGACAAAGTCGCTGTACGATTATCTATCTGAGCAGGGGTACAGGAATGTTTTTGCAATGGGCTCTGAAAAGCAGTTTGAAAACCGCGACCTTATTCTTGAAAATCACAGTGTTGAAGTGCATGACATAAACTATTACAAGAAGCATAAACTGATTCCGGAAGATTATCAGGTTTTTTGGGGATTTGAAGACCAGAAGCTTTACGAAATGGCTAAAATTGAGCTGGAAGAACTTGCGGCTTCCGGAGAAAAATTTTCGTTCAGCATGCTTACGGTTGATACTCATTTTCCGAACGGATACAAATGCGAAAAATGCAGG
>Ga0310695_10005251_pt1 | contig 22806 bp, 15 predicted proteins | sample RumenRJG_04DNA_FD_203882 | JGI IMG/M metagenome (GOLD analysis project Ga0310695, IMG submission 203882) | Bovine rumen microbial communities from Lethbridge, Alberta, Canada - RJG_04 (v2) (version 2) | ecosystem: Host-associated > Mammals > Digestive system > Stomach > Rumen | place: Canada...
GCCAGTGCCTTCGGTGAGCTGGCAGGTGGTGTAGCAGTTGTTCAGCGTGGTCGTGGAATTGCCGTCGGACCATCCCGAGAAGCTGCTGTACATCGAGCTGCCCGGATTGCCGAGTGTTCCGAGTGTAGCGCAGTTGTTGAAGGTGATTTGGGCATAGTTGGCTCCGATCATGCCGGCATCGCCCGTCACTTGCTGCATGTCTCCCGTGATGTCGACGTTTGTCACAACGTTCTCCACGAGAATTGTGCCGTCGCCTCGTCCGATGAGGGCACCATAATGGATTTGCCTTACAGTGACGCTTCCTTCCACGCGGAGGTTGCGGATGGTGGCATTATTGACGAAGGCAAAGAGTCCGCGCCATTTCTCGGTGACCAGTGCGTAGTGGTACGTGATGGTGTGGCCCTGTCCGTCGAAGATGCCGCCGAACGGGTTGCTCTGTGTACCTATCATCAGGTCGGGATAGTCGCTTGCGCTCAGGTCGATGTCGTCGGTTAGGAGCACCTTGGCCTGCGCTTCTCCTCCGAGGATTCGCTGGTTGAGCCAGTTGAGCTGCTTGGCATTGCCGATGAGGTAGTATCCCTCGGCGTTCTGCTTCACGGCATCGGGGTCGGCCTGTCCGCAGACAGTGCAGAGTCCGTCAGTGTCATACTTGTGTTCGGGGCGCGTGGGCTGGCTCGGTGTGTTGCTGTATGTGAGTGGTCTGTCGGGATACTCGGCACCGTCGCAACGGAGCTCGCCCGAGGCATATACCTGCTGGCTGCCCGTGCCAATCTGGGGCACGAGGTCTGTGCCGATGGTCTGCGTCCAGTGGATTTCGCTTTGGTCGCCGTTGAGTTTGAAGCAGACGGAGCCGTCGCGCAGTTGCTCCTCGGTGATCTGTGTGCCGCCCCTGGCTTCTCCAATCTGGTTGAGGTAGTAACAGTTGTTGAACTTGACTGTGCCGTTGGGGTGGGTCAGGGTGAAGCAGTTGCCTGTGCCTGTGCCTTCCTTCAGCGAGCCGGCTGAGAAACAATTGTTCAGCGTGGTCGATGAGTTCCCGTCGGACCAGCCGGAGAAGTAGCTGTACATCGAACTGCCCTCGTAGCCCATTGCTCCGAGTACGGCACAGTCGTTGAAGGTCATCTTGGCGTAGTTTGCGCCGACCATGCCAGCATCACCCGTCACCTGATTCATGGCTCCCGTGATGTCCACGTTAGTAACGACGTTTTCCACCAGCACCGTGCCATCGGCACGTCCGATGAGTGCGCCGTAGTGAATTTGTGTCACATAGACGCTTCCTTCGACGCGGAGGTTACGGATAGTGGCGTTCTTGACGAAGGCAAAGAGTCCGCGCCACTTGGCATTGACATTTGCGTAGTGGTAGGTGATGGTATGTCCTGCACCATCGAATGTTCCGACAAAGGGCGTGGATTCCGCGCCAATCATCAGGTCGGGATACTCGCTTGCGCTCAGGTCGATGTCTGCGGTGAGGCGCACCTTGAGGTCTGTCTCCCCGTCGCTGATGCGCTGGTTGAGCCAGTTCAGCTGTTCGGCGTTGCCGATGAGGTAGTACCCGTCTTCGCTTGTCTTCATCTGTCCGCAGACAGTGCAGACGCCGTCAGCGCCGTACTGGTGTGTGCCCTGGGTGGGCTGGCTCTCAGTGTTGCTGTAGGTCAGTGGCTTGTCGGGGAACTCGGCGCCGTCACATCGCAGTTCGCCTGCGGCATATACCCGCTGGCTTCCTGTGCCCAGTTGCGGCTGCTTGTCCGTGCCGATGGTTTGTGTCCAATGAATCTCGCTCTGGTCGCCGTTCAGCTTGTAGCAGAGTGCGCCGCTGGCCAGTTCTGCCTCAGTGAAGGTGGGCACATCAGTGCCTCCGAGGCTGAAGCAGTTGGTAATCGTGGCATCGTTCACCACGTCGAAGAGCTTGGTCTCTCCGCTGTTGCGGGTTACGGTGGCTGTGGACCAACAACCGTTTACCGTGCCGTGATAGAGGTGACCGCATATCTGGGCCACGTCGGTGCTTCCGCTCACGCTGCCCGTGGACCAGCAGTCCTGGATGATGTAGTGGGCCTTGTAGCTGTAGTTGATGGCCGCGATGGCTCCCACGTACTGGCCCGTGGACTCCACTCGTCCTTCGTTGCCCAGTCCGATGAGGGTAATGGTGGCATCGGCCTTGTTGTAGTTTGAGGCCACCATGGCGCAGGCGTTGCTGCCGTTGATGATGGCGCACGTGGCGTCCATCGTCAGGTTCTTGATGACACAGCCGTCGCCCACCATGCGGAACAGACCGGTGAAGTATGCTCCCTGTCCGTCGATGGTCAGGTTCTTGATGCGGTGGCCCTGTCCGTCGAAGGTGCCCACGTAGGGTACGCCGTCGAGGGCGATTCCGCTGAATTCGCCGTTATAGCTGCCGAAGTCCAGATCCTGAAGAACTACGGCATTGAGGGCTGTGTTGCCTTCGTTGACTGCCAAGGCAAAGTTTGCCAGATCTGCGGGTGTGCTGATTTGGCACACTCCGTCGCGAATCGTCAGGTTGTCCATCGCACTCTGTGCGTTGGCACGTCCTCCCGTCACGAGCCACAGGGCTGCGAGCAGGATCATCGGAAGAGATAGTCTTTTCTTCATAACGTTTTCCCTTTCTCTTGGTTCTTGTTTTACTATTTTCGTCTTTTTCCTTATATATATATTAATGTACTTCGTGCATAGGCCGGCATTACTTCTCTCAGGCCATCCTTGCCTTGAGCTTTTCGAGCATGTCTGCTGTCATGCGCGGTAGGTCGTACTCGTGCCTCCATCCCCATTCCTCGCGGGCGCAGGTGTCGTCCATGAGGTCGGGCCACGACTCGGCAATCGACTCCTTGAGAGGATCCACGTCGTACGTCATCTCGAACTCTGGTATGTGCTTCCGTATCTCGTTGTAGATGGTTTCGGGGTCGAAACTCATGGCTGCCACGTTGAAGCCGTTGTGGTGCTTGAGTCGTTCGGGGGCTGCCTCCATCAGTTCGATGGCGGCCCGCAGGGCATCGGGCATGTACATCATATCCATCCGTGTGCCGGCCTTGATGGGGCAGATGAACTTTTCTCCGCGTACGGCAGAGTAGAAGATATCGACGGCGTAGTCTGTGGTTCCGCCTCCGGGAGGAGTCACGTAAGAGATGATGCCGGGGAAGCGTACAGATCGGGTGTCCACGCCATACTTGTGGTGGAACCATTCCGAGAGCAGCTCGGTGGTCACCTTCGACACTCCGTAGATGGTGCGGGGGCGCTGGATGGTGTCCTGCGGAGTGTGGTCGTGAGGCGTTTCAATGCCAAAGGAGCCGATAGAACTGGGTGTGAATACGGCACATCCCTGTTCGTGAGCCACTTCGAGGATGTTCCACAGGCCGTCAATGCCCACTCTCCATGCCATGCGTGGTTTGGCCTCGGCTACCACGGAGAGTAGGGCGGCCAGATTGTAAATGGTGTCGATGTGATAGCGGCTGACGGTCTCGGCAATGGTTGTGCCGTCCGTCACGTCCACGATGGCTGCGGGGCCACTATCGGCCAGTTCTCCTTTCGGCTCGCAGCCGGGGATGTAGCCTGCAATGATATGCGCGTTGCCATATCGTTCTCTTAATGCCATTGTCAGTTCGGAGCCTATCTGTCCCGTGGAACCGACAACAAGAACATTTTTCATCTTCTTTCAATAGTTTTCAGGTTTAACGGACACAAAGATATAGAATAAAAATCAAATATGCATACATCGCATACTTATTTTTTGTATCTTTGTCGTCAGAAACCCTAAACTACGATAAACATGTACGGTAAACTGAAAGAACATCTCTGCCAGACCCTGGCCGAGATTCGCGAGGCTGGCCTTTACAAGGAGGAACGCCTCATCGAGAGCCCCCAGAGCGCTTCCATCAAGGTGGCAGGGAAGGATGTGCTGAACTTCTGTGCCAACAATTATCTTGGTCTGTCGGACCATCCACGTCTCATCGAGGCCTCCAAGAGGATGATGGACCGCCGTGGCTTTGGCATGTCGAGCGTGCGCTTCATCTGTGGAACACAGGATATTCACAAGCAGCTCGAGGCTGCCATCTCTGATTATTTCCAGACGGAGGACACCATTCTCTATGCTGCCTGCTTTGATGCCAACGGAGGCGTGTTCGAGCCGCTCTTCACCGAGGAGGACGCCATCATCAGCGATGCCCTAAACCATGCCTCGATTATCGACGGCGTACGTCTGTGTAAGGCGAAGCGCTACCGCTATGCCAATGCCGACATGGCCGAGTTGGAACAGTGTCTCCGTGAGGCTCAGGCTCAGCGTTTCCGCATTATTGTCACGGACGGAGTATTCTCCATGGACGGCAACGTGGCACCGGTGGACAGAATCTGCGACCTGGCCGAGAAGTATGATGCGCTGGTCATGGTGGACGAGAGCCACTCGGCCGGCGTCGTGGGAAAGACGGGCCACGGCGTGAGCGAATTCTTCCAGACCTACGGGCGTGTGGATATCTATACTGGCACGTTGGGCAAGGCTTTCGGCGGCGCGCTGGGCGGATTCACCACGGGTCGTCGCGAGATTATCGAGATGCTGCGTCAGCGCTCGCGTCCCTATCTCTTCTCCAATTCGCTGGCTCCCTCGATCATCGGTGCTTCGCTCGAGGTCTTCCGCATGCTCGGTGAGAGCAACGAACTGCACGATCGCCTGGTGGAGAATGTCGAGTACTTCCGCGAGCGGATGATGAGCGCGGGCTTCGATATCAAGCCTACGCAGAGTGCCATCTGTGCTGTGATGCTCTACGATGCCAAACTCTCTCAGGTTTACGCTGCGCGACTGCAGGACGAGGGTATCTACGTCACCGGTTTCTATTATCCCGTGGTGCCGAAGGGTCAGGCTCGCATCCGCGTCCAGATATCTGCGGGGCATAACCGCGAGCAGCTCGACCGCTGCATCGAAGCCTTCATCAAGGTCGGTCGTGAACTGGGCGTGTTGAAGTAGATCACCATAAATAAGGCCCCCTCGCCACGGCGAGGGGGCCTTGATGTTAGTCCGCTACTATTGTCTGTGTCTCGTATTTAGCTACGCTCGATCCATGCCAGTGTGTCGCCGCGATGGACGAAGGTGGCGCGCTTGGCTGCTACTTCCACCAGCTGTCCGCCCATGCCGGCCTTGACGGGCACGAACTCGCCCCAGGGTGCTTGCACGTAGCAGAAGGTGTCCTCCTCGGTGTACTTCTGGCCGATGAACGGCTCGAGACAGGGCACTGCTTCCGAGCCTCCCTGGAATTCATAGAACACCTGACCGTTCACGGGGCTCACCACAGCGTCGGCCTTGGCGTGCTTCAGTGCGGCAATCTCCTCCGGGTTCATCTTGGCACCCAGGCGGGCCTCCTTGGCCTTCTGCAGGTCGGAGAGGAAGTTCTTCTTGGCCTGTCCGCTCTTATAGTTGCGATACTGCTCGGGGTGCATGGCCAGCTCGAAGAGCTCTTCGTCGTCCTGCCCGTAGTCCCAGTGGTTCTCGTCCATCTCCTTGCGGAAGTCGTCGAGGGCATTGGGGTAGAGGGTGTGCGGGTCGGTGTCAGTGAATTCCTTGCCTTTCTCCCGGGCCAGTTCCACCAGTTCGGGGGCGATGGTGCCGGGCACCTTTCCGGACTTGCCCAGTATCATTCCCCACATGGCGTCGTCCATCATCTGGAAGCGTCCCTTACCTTGGGCCATCGTGAGCAGGTTCATCAGTGCGATGTTCTTGGTGTACTGGCTGAAGGGGGTCACCAGTGGTGGATAGCCCACCATGGGCCATACATGCTCCACCTCCTTGAAGAGGGCCACGAGCATGTCGTCTGTGGTCAGTTCGGGTTCGCCCTTCTGCTTGCGTAGGTTGTTGATGGCGCTCTGGATACCGCCCAGGTCGGCCATCATGGAACCCATCATTCCGCCGGGCAGGCCGCAGCCGAGCAGAAGGCTGGACATGTGCTTGTTGGCGGGGTTGATGAAGTAGCCCAGCCAGTCGTCGATGAACTCTTGGGTGAGCGAACGTGCTTTCATATAGGCAGACATGTTTATCTCGGGCACGTCGAAGCCTTCGTTCTTCAGCATGGACTGCACGCTGATCACGTCGGGGTGCACCTTGCCCCAGGAGAGTGGTTCGATGGCTGTGTCGATGATGTCGGCACCGTTGTTGCACACCTCCAGGATGCTGGCCATGGAGAGGCCGGGGCCCGAATGTCCGTGATACTGGATGATGACGTCGGGGTGGTTCTTCTTGATCATGCCCGTCAGGCGGCCCAGCATGGCGGGCTGTCCGATGCCGGCCATGTCCTTGAGGCATATCTCGGGGGCACCTGCTTCGATCAGCTTGTCGGCGATGGCCGAGTAGTATTCGGCTGTGTGTACGGGCGAGTTGGTGATGCACAGGGTGGCCTGTGGGATCATGCCTCCCTCGCGGGCATACTGGATGCTGGGGATGATGTTGCGTACATCGTTCAGTCCGCAGAAGATACGTGTGATGTCGGTTCCCTGTTTCTTCTTCACCTTATACATGAGCTGACGCACATCGTCGGGCACGGGGTACATGCGCAGGGCATTCAGTCCGCGGTCCAGCATGTGGGTCTGTATGCCTGCCTCGTTGAACGGGCGGCAGAATGTGCGCACGGCTTCGTTGGGATTCTCTCCGGCCAGGAGGTTCACCTGTTCGAAGGCACCGCCGTTGGTCTCCACGCGGGCGAAGCAGCCCATGTCGATAATCACTGGGGCTATGCGTGCCAATTGGTCTTTGCGGGGCTGGAATTTGCCAGAGCTCTGCCACATGTCTCGATATACGAGACTAAACCTTACTTTCTTTTTCATGTCGTGTATATGGTTCTGTAATTCTTTTCCTGTCTTCCCCTCCTGTGCCGTCTTGCTTGCGGTACGGATTCTGTATCTCACCCTGCAAAGTTACAAACTTTTCTTGTTATAATGGATGAGATAGTTGCATTTTCTTCTGCTTCTGGTGTACTTTCTTGCCTTTTCCCGCTCTTTTCCTGTACTACTGAAGTGGTTGTATGCGCAGGTCGCGCACTGCGGAGCCTTGTGGCGATAGGGCGAGGTCTGTAACCCTCAGTCCGCTGCGGTGGCATATCATCGTGCGCTGTCCGGCAATCTCCGTGTCGATGAGCGAGCCGCCCAGCTTGGGCTCGCCGCGTATGATCATCCGGATGGTGAATGGCTCGTCCGTCCCACGCAGGTTGCCGATGGCATAGTCGCCGGCTTGATGTGGCTGTCCGCCGAAGTGCAGCGTGCGTCCCTCGCCGAAGCGTGCCTCGCGCTTTGCCAGGTCCAGTGTCCACTGGCAGGGTTCGTCGCTGTGGCCGCCGGTGAAGTCGAGTGTCACCCTCCCCTGGCCTTCCTGTTGCGGTATGACATTGAAGGTGAGCAGGAAGGATCGTGCCTCTGTTGCAGCCTGGAATATCGAACCGTCGGGCACGTCGGCCGTGAGGCGGCGGGAGCGGCCTTTCGTCGCAGGCATCAGCTCGGGCATGAAGCGTGAGCCGATGCGTCCGTCGGGGTACTGGATGAGTTCTCGGATCACGAGCGCCCCGCCCCAGTGACGGTTGACCTGCACCCACCCTGCCATCAGATGGCGTCCGTCGGGCAGTTCGCAGATGCTGGGCACGCTCAGCCCGTCATAGATATCCTCGCCGCGGGCCACCATGTCGCGATAGGCTTCCGTGGCCTCGTCGGCTCTCTTCATCCACATGTGTGTGAAGCCTCCCACGATGTAGTCGTACTGGTCCCAGCGGAAGATGAAGGTGCAGTCGCCTCCGGGCGGGAAGTCTTCGCTGATGCAGTGCCAGCCTCCATCGAGCCTGTCGCTGGTCCATGTGCCGCGGGCGCCATAGTTGGCCAGCATGCCGAGACGCCCCTCGCGGTCCACGTAGATGGTGGGATTCTCGGCCGGATGAATCAGGATGTGCGACTTGCGGAAGCGGGCCACGCCGTCGGCGCTGACGGCATAGGAGGCTCCCGAGGGTATATCCTCGTCGCCCTCGAACGGGCAGGCAAAGGGGAGGGACTGGCTTTCTCCGTATTCGCGGATGTACTGCCACTGGCGCGGCGTGCTCGTTTGCTCGGAGGGCCAGAGGCGTGAGGTGTGCATGCCATAGCTCAGGAAGAGCGTGTCGTGCCATACGAACGGCGTGCCCGTGCCGAGTGTTTCCCATTGTTCCTCGATGGGGACGGCAGCCTCGTGTTCCGTCCAGTGGCGGAAGTCGGCGGTGGAGAGATGCTCGAAATAGTGCCCTCCGCGCCCGCATTTGCTTTCGTGTCCCCGGCGGTCCAGCAGGTAGAAGACGTGATAGCGGCCCTGATGCCAGATGGTGGCCACGTCGCCCACCCATGCATTGTGGCCTCGGGGGGTGAAGTACTGTGCCTCTACGCGCTCCTGCTCTTTCTCCTTTATGATTGTCGGACGGATTCCGGGCGTATATACCTCAGCCTCGATGATGTATGCATCGTCTTTGCGTATGGAGTCTGCGACCACCTCATCCGGATAGCCCAGTGTGAAGTCGCGGTCGGCCAGGCTGCCGTCCACGTACATGTCCCAGCTTACACCCGTGAAGTCGAGCGTCACGTCGTGCCGGCCCCATGTGTCGGGCAGCAATGCCAGTGGCACGCCCACCACCATGTCATGTGTCGCGGGCTGGCCGTCGCGGCGCAGCGTGCTGCCCTCGGGGAGATTCAGCCGCAGCACGGCTTCCAGGACGGGTACGCGGCCGTCCGGCATCATGCCGGCGGGGTAGTTCTGGCGGTGTGTGTCTGTGGGCGAATGTTGTCGCAGGCGCATGCTCAGCACGCCGGGGACTGAGAGCAGTTCGCGGTCGGTGGTGAAGTCGGCCAGGCAGACCTCTGTCTTCAGCGTGAAGGATTGCGGCTGGCTGCGCCTCTCAGCGTTGGCTGTCGTGGGGAAGGCGTAGCTGTCGGGCCGCAGCTGGACATAGCTCCCGCGCTCTGATTGGCAGGAGACGAGGGTGACGCACAGTGCCGCCAGGCAGAGAGCCGTCAGGCTGCGGGCGGAACGTCGAGTCGGTTTTCTGAGTGTAGTAGTGTGCATCGGATTGTCATATCACGATGCAAAGATAGTGAAACGTTTTGGTTTCCGGCTTATCATTGCATGAGAAAATGAGTCGAATGGCAGTTTTTGGGCGGAAGACGGGGCACGATTGGCGAGAAGCCCGCCTCCGGCTGGCTGATTGCCCTCGTCGGTTTGCTATGCTATCTGTTGTGATTTCGGAAGATTCCGCCTTGGGGCGCCTCAGATGAGGTGCCCCAAAAATATGCCCAAAATGCCCCTTTTGGGGGTGAAAAACGTGATTTTTACAGCTGCATACTCATTCAAATGTTTGATAATCAGCATGTGGAAAAAATCGAGAAATCCGTGTCCGGCGGACGCTTGCTTGCATTTACGCGATTCTCGCGCGTTTTTCCCCTTCATGCAACACGTTCCGCCGGTCGATGCAACACGTTCCGCCGGACGATGCGACGTGCCGCGTCGGCTTGTGTGGCGTGTCGCTTCATTCTGTGTAAGGCGATATGTAAAGAAAAACTCCTCCTTGCGCCGGTGCGCGTCCCGGTTTCTCTTTGTGTATTGCCGCAGTGTCTGCCTGCGGGGCTATTGTTCCAGCTCCCTGACGGGGAAGGTGAAGTAGGTGTCGGGGAATGGTTCGTCGCGGAGCGTGAAGTGCCACCACTCGGAGTCCAGCGCCTTAAAGCCGCCTTCGAGCATGGCTTTACGCAGAATCATGCGGTGGCGGAACTGCTCCTCGGTGATGCTGCGGCCAGTGGGTGATTTCGAATTGTCGCCCGTGTATTCGCCCGTCTCGGGATTGCCGCAGAAGTCGGGGTGGCTCTCGGGACCGAACCAGTCGAAGGTGCCGCCCATGTCCAGCTCCTTCTCCGTCTGCATGTCGAAGAGGGTGAGGTCCACTGTGGAGCCGCGGGTGTGGCCGCTCTTTTCCATGATATACTCTTGTTCGAAGAGTACGCTCTTGTCCAGGTCGGGGTAGAAGTAGGGCTTCATCAGCGTGTCCTCCACATTGGCGGCCCAACGCACGAAGTGGTCCACGCCGCGTTGTGGACGGTAGGCATCGTAGATCTTGAGCCGATAGCCCTGTGCCATCACATTGTCGCTCACGGTCTTCAGCGCCTTGGCGGCCTGGCGGGTGAGCAGGGCTGTGGGCTGTTCGTAGCCGTCGATGCGCTGACCCACGAAATTGTAGGTCCCATAGTAGCGTATCTCCAGGATGGCGTCGGGCACGGCATCTGTCAGGGTGACAAACTGGCTCGTGTCTTCCGTGGGACTGACTGCAGGGGCTTCCTTCTTGTCATCGCTGCAACTGATGACGCACGTGCCGCAGAGGATGGCGAGGATGGCGGCGAGCATCCAAAGTCTTGTGGTTTTCATTATTCTACTTTCTTTATTCTTTTATTTATTGTATGTATTATCTGTGAATCAGAAGTCGAGGCGGTAGAACAGGTTGGGCAGCGAGATGCCCACCTTGTCGGTCTTTACCGTGCGGGTGCTCAGGTCGAAGCGCTGGGCAAAGGGGGTCTCGTTCATCAGTATGTTGACACCCTCGAAGGCGATGGTGTGGCTCTGCTTGCGCTTGTTTATCTTGTAGCTCACGGTAAGGTCCACCGTGTGCTCGGGCTTGTATTGCTTGCTCATAGCCTTGTCCTGCTGAAAGATTTCCTCCTCGGGTATCTGTCCGGCATCCAGCAGGGCGTTCATGGCCGTGAGGTCCATCGGCGTGTAACGCAGCCCGCCCTGCAGGGCGTACTTCACGCTGACGTTGAACACATTCTGCTTGCGGCTGCCCATCATCCACTCCTTGCCGGCGAGGAGCTTGGCCGTATAGCGGCGGTCGTAGAGCTGCGAGCGCCACACCTTGTCCTGGGCACGATACTCCGACTTGAAGAGCGAGGCGTTCACCTGGCCGAAGAATCCGTGGCTCATGTAATGCTCCAGGGTGATGTCGGCCCCGTAGTTGCGGGTATTGCCGTCGTTCGACATTGCCTCGTCAAAGTAGTTCAGGAAGCGGTTCACGGCGCAGAAGGTGGAGCCGCCGATGCCCACCGGCGTGTCGAAACCATACTGCCAGTGGGCACTGAGGCGCAGGTTGAGGTTGTCGCTGAAGCGATACATGTAGGTGGCCAGGAGGTGGTGGGCCTTGGTGAGGCCGAGGTCCTTGTTCAGGCGACGCCCGCCTTCCTCGTAGAAGTAGGCGTCCAGACGTTCAATCATGGAGTGCAGGCCATAGCCCAGACCGAACGAGTTGCGTCCGTCGGGCTCCCATTTCATGCTGGCACGCGGCTCGACACTGAAGTCGTCGGAAAAGGCGAAGTAGCTGCCTGCCAGACCGAGGTTCATGGTGAGGTGGGCTGTAGGCTTGATGATGTTCTGCCAGAATAGGCTGCCCAGCCCGGTGTTGCCCTTGGCTTTCACCCAGTCGGTAAATGGGGCGGGGGAATATACATAGTCGGTGGAACTGTAGCCCAGGTTGAAGAAGCGCTGCGAGTATTCGGCACCGAACTGCATCAGCCATTTGGCCGACATCTGGGCGGATAGCTCGGTGTTCAGCAGCAGGCGGTCTTCGTTCATCCGCTGGTGGCTGTATGGAACCACGGTCTTAGGCTCCGTGTAGGCAATGGGCATTGTGAGTACGTCGCTGGCGTTGCGGCGCAGGCTCCAGTAGTCGTTGTCCACCGTGATGTGCTGGGCATTGTAGGCCATCGTGGTGCGCCATGTCCAGCGGTCGGCAAAGTGTATCTTGTGCGATGCACCGCCCAGCAGGCCCCACAGGTGGCCTTGCTGCCGCGTGGCGTCATAGATTGTGTGGATATCCTCGATATCGAGGACCTTGTCCTCTGCTCCGTCGAAGTAGCCAAGGGCAAAGACCGAGAATGTGCCGGCCTTGCGGGTGGGCATGTTCAGCTTGAGGGAGAAGTCGTGGAAGTCAAACTGTGTGTCGTAGTCGATGATGCCCAGTTTGTCGGCCAGCGAGGTAAAACCGTACCGATAGTTAAGGATATAGCTGGAGCGACCATGCTTTGACAGGGGACCCTCGCTGGTGAGTTCCTCCGACGCGGTACCTACCTGGAGGATGTTCTCCACCTTCTGGTTGTTGCCGGGGCGCATGTTCACGTCGAAGACGCCGCTGAGCGAGTTCGAGTAGTTGGCATTGAATGTCGAGGTGAAGAAGTCTGAGTTGCCAATGACGTTGGCATTCAGGGCGCTCACCATGCCGAATCCTGCTTCGTAGAAATCATTGTAGTGGTTGGGCGTGAACACTTCGACTCCCTCGATGCGGTACTTCATCATCTGGGGCGCATTCCCGTGCACCGACACACCGTTGCCGTTCGAACTGGCCGAGATTCCGGCATAAGCCGAGACGAGACGGGCCGGGTCGTTGGCTCCGCCGGCGAATCGCGTGGCCTCCTCCATCGAGAGCATCACACCGCCCACGAGTGCTGTGGGGTTCACCGTGGATTCCTTGTTCACACGGGGCTTCACTGTCACCTCGCTCAGCTGCTGGCTACTCTCGCGCAGGGCAATGTCAATGACGCTCTCCTTGGCACCCACAATCAGCTGCTCCTTCAGCACGCCTGGCTCATAGCCGATGTATGATACCTCGACGGTGTAGCGCCCGGGCTGTTTCATCTCGATGCGGTAGCGGCCGTCCATGTCGGTGATGGCCCCGGTGTTGGCCAACTCGGCAATCTTCACTGTGGCTCCAATAAGCGGCTCGCCGCTGATGGCATCCTTTACGGTGCCACGCAGGGTCTGGGCGCATATAGTGCTGCTGCCGATGGCCCACAGGGCTATCGGCAGCCAAGTCCTTATCTGTCTCATGTCTTTATGTTAAATGATAACGGCGGTACCGCTGGCAGCCACCATGAGCATCGAGTTGGTGGAGCCAAGGGTCTCGTAGTCGATGTCGATGCCTACGACGGCGTTGGCGCCCAGGGCGGCAGCACGATCTGCCAGTTCGCGCAGTGAGGTTTCCTTGGCCTCGCGCAATACCTTCTCATACGTGTTGCTACGGCCTCCGAAGAAGTCGCGCAGGCTTGCTTTAAAGTCTTTGACAACGTTGGCGCCGATGATGGTCTCGCTGGTGACGACGCCGAGGTACTGCCGGATGGGCTGTCCCTCAATGGTGGGTGTGGTGGTCTGTAGCATGGTGAACGGATGATGGTTGGTTATTGGGGTAGAGTGAGGCTCACGCCTACGGTGTCGCTTTGCGTGCCGGTGGGTGGATTCTCCTTGTCAATACGGATGTGCAGAGAGACGATGCGTGGGAAACGCTCCATGAGGCATTCGCCGATGCGGAGAGCCACGGTCTCCAGCAGGCGGGCGGGTGTCTTCATCTCGTGGCATACGGTGTCAATGACGTCGGCATAGCTGATGGTGCCTGCCAAGTCGTCGTCGCGGACGTCCTCCTCGTCGGCTTCGACGTCGAGGTAGAGGCTCACGTAGAAGTCGGCACCAATTACTTGCTCCTGTGGCATCACGCCGTGATAGGCATGTATGCGCAGTCGGTCGATGTGTATTTCCAGCTGCATGGTTGTCCTGTATTATAGCGGGCGGTCAGACTTCCTCCTCGCTGCTCTTGTCTGTGGCATCGATGGTTGCCCCTGGGATGTACTTCTTCAGGGCGCGTGCCACACCGGTCTTCCACGAGTTGATGCTGTCGCTGTCGAGCTGCAGCGAGGCTACGAGGCGGATAACGTTGTCCAGCGGCATGCGATATCGCAGTACGCCGCTGATGAGTTTTGCATAGTTCCAGTACTCGGGATTGAACTTCTCGCTGAGGCCCTCGACGGTGGTCTTATAGCCTCGCTTGTTTTCGAACTGGAAGTCGTAGCGCTTACGCCCGTCGCGGTCGATGTGCTTGATGATGCGCCCCGTGGTCACGCTCTTGGGCAGGGAGATGCCCTCTTCGTCGTCCATCAGGCCGGTGAATATCTCATAGGGCCGGTTGTTCATCAGTCCCACGAAGGCCACCCATTTCTCCTTCTGATTCTGGAAGCGTACGACGTCGCAGTCGAGTATTTCGGGGCGGGTCTCTATCATGGGCATGATGGAATTGCTGAGGTCGCCGTCTTTGAGGAAGCCTTGTTTGTAAAGCACGTTGAGCAGGTTCTGAGACATCGCTTCGTTGTCTTTCTTCGTGTAGCGTATGTCGGTGAATACCTGTGCCAGCGTCTGCTTGCTGTTTATCTCGACAAAGTGGCGGTTCTCTTCCAGTTCTTCCTTGGGAGAATAGAATGTGTTGATGCGTTCGGGCGTGTAGGGCTGATAGGTCTCCTGATGTACGAAGGACTCCAGCGGCAGGCGGTCGGTGGGGAGCGGCGTCTCGGCCGGCCAGCCCACGGTGAGCGTGGCTACGGGGAAGACGAGTTGTGGCAGTTGGAGTGCTTCGATGATGAGTTGAGGCATATAGACGGTGGTGCCCAGAAAGCATAGCCCGAGGCCTATCTCCTCGGCCATGCAGCAGAATGTTTGGCAAAAGAGCAGGGCATCCGTGGCTGCATTCATGAAACTGAGCATGTTGTCGTAGCCTGGTGCGGCATCGCGCTGCAGGCACCAGTCGGTGGTGCGGCGGAAGTCGGCACAGATGGTGAGGACTACAGGTGCCTCTGCGACCATGGGCTGGTTGAAGTGGGCTGGTGCGAGACGCTGCTTCATGGCTGCGTCGCGCGTGACCACTACACTGTACAATTGCAGGTTGCCCATCGTCTGAGTGCGTGCGGCATCGGACAATAAACGATTCAGCAACTCGTCTGTGACGGGCTGCTGAGTGTACTTACGTACGGTGCGTCGTGTCTTTAGGTTCATTTCTTTTGCTTCAGCTTGTGTTCCAGCTCTTCCACGCTCTTCCTGAATTCTTTGTCTACATTGAGCCGGTTCTCTATGGTCTTGACGCTATGGATTACGGTGGCATGGTTGCGGTTCCCGACGAGTGTGCCTATCTTGCTCGTGGTGAGTTTGGTGAACTGCTGTGCGAAATACATGCTCAGCTGTCTTGCCTGCACAATGTTTGCCTTGCGGCTCTTGCCGTACACATCTTCTTGCTTGACATGGCAGAACTCACAGGTACACTCGATAATCTGCTCCATCGTGAGGGGTTTCTTCTCTACGTGAATGCTGTGGCACATTACGCGCTGAGCCAGCTCCATGTCCACGTCGCGGTTATATACGACAGAGTAGGCCAGGAGGCTGTGGATGACTCCCTCGAGTTCGCGCACGCTGTCCGAGACATTGATGGAGATGTAGTCGATGACATCTTGCGGGATGTTGAGGCCGTCGTGGCGTATCATGCTCACAAGGATGTCGCGGCGAAGTTGCTCCTCGGGACGCTCGAGCTCGGCCAGGAGTCCACACTTGAATCTCGTGATGAGGCGGTCCTCCATGCCTTGCAGGGATACGGGCGGGCGGTCGCTTGTCAGGATTATCTGCTTCCCGTTTTGTCGCAGATGGTTGAAGATGTGGAAAAAGGCGTACTGTGTCTTCGATTTCGTCTCGCCCATGAGCTCCTGAATGTCGTCCATGATGAGCACGTCGATGCTCTGGTAGAAGTGCATGAAGTCGTTAAATGTGTTGCGACGCACTGAGTCGGTGTATTGCACCTGAAACAGGTTGGCACTCAGGTAGAGGACACGCTTCTGCGGATGTAGTTCCTTGACGCGTGTGCCGATGGCATTCACGAGGTGGGTCTTTCCGACGCCGCTGGGGCCAAAGATAAACAGAGGATTGAACGCCTGCTGGTTGGGGTTCTCGGCAATCGCTTGCCCCACACTGCGGGGAAGCTTATTGCTGAGGCCTTCTATAAAGTTGCTGAAGTTTTGTTTCGTGTTGAGTTGCGAGTCCAGGTCCTGTGCCGTTCCCACAGCTTCAAGTGTGCTGGGGGCTGCATTTGCAGGCTTGCTGGAGGGCGTGTGCTGCTCGTTCTGAGCTGTGTCGCTCTCCATGTGGACGGTCTGGTCGCTGGCTACATTGACGTCGTAGAACAGGCGGGTGTCCGCACCGAAAGCACGGATGATGGCTGGGCGCCACAGCTTGCTGAACTTCTCCTCGAGATATTCATGGAAGTACTGTGACGGAACATAGACCGTCAGTTCCTTCGTCTGAACATCGAACGACTTGAGCTGCAACAGTGAGAACCATGTCTCGTACTGCTGCTCGTTCACGTTGTTGCGGATGATGTCCAGGCAACGCTTCCACATTGTTTGTGGGCTTTCTGCCATTTTGTTCTACTCTTTATATATTATAATGTACCGTCAAGCGACGGTGGATTATATTCTCGTTTTGCAAGTGCAAAGGTATGGAGATTCTTCGAGACGGCAAAATATTTCTCTCTCCTTCGTTTTGTCCAAAAGGTTGGTATTATGCATATCAAGCGTTTGAAATACAAAGGGTAATCGCGAGCCATTCTCGTTGATGAATATCCTTTCGTTCTGCTTGATGCAAGTGTTTGTATGTCAGTCCATTTTGCTTGATGCTGCATTGATGCGTCTCCATGCTCTCCTTCCGCCTTAACTTGCCTAAAATAATGTGCTTACGGCGAGACATCGGAACGAGGAGTTTAGGTCTCGTTCAATTAGGACAAAGTTTTAATAGAGGTTCTGCGTTACTTTTTTCCGAAGACGGAGAAGTGTACGTATCGCTTGGGATTCGTCTTGAGGTCGGTGACGAGGCTGTCGGCACTCTGGATGGTGTGGTTCAGGTTATTGTAGAGTGTGGGATCGTTCATCATCCGGCCCAGTGTGCCGTCGGGATCCTGTGCCTGTGCCAGCAGCTTGTGCAGGCTACCCACTGCGGTGTTCACGCTGTCGAGGGTGGCTTGCAGTTGTAGCTGGTTGAGGTTTTCGGTGAGGGTGACCACGTTTTCTCCGGCGCGGTTGAAAGTGGATGTCATCTGTGGCACGTCGTTCTTCAGCAGGCTGTTCAGTTGCTGGCTGCTTTGGTTGAGATGGGCCGTCACTTCCTCGGTGTTTTGCAGGATGGCCTGTACATGTGGGCTTTCCACAAGGCGGTTGAGCGAGGCCAGCAGGCTGTCCACACGTGCCACCGTCTGCTCTATCTGGGGCATCATGTCGGCGGCCTTGGATAACAGTCCGTTCGCATCCGAGCCCTGAATGGTGTCGCCCGGATGGTAGGCGTCGGTCAGGTTGGTTGTTAGCAGGAGGTTGAGCGTGCATCCGCCCAGCACGGCTTCGTCCAGGCGTGCGCTGCTGCCTCGCGGGATGCGCAGGCCGCGGTCCACCTCGATTGCCACGAGGACCTGTCCCGGACGGTTATAGTCATAGAGTATGTTGCTCACGCGCCCCACGTCGTAGCCGTCGGCATATACGGTGCTGTTCTTGCTCAACGCCTTGGCGTTGCTGAATCGGATGTAATATGTGTTCTGTGTGGAGAAGAGCTTGGCTCCTTTTAGAAAATTGATGCCCAGGAAGAGCAACACCAGGGCAATGGCGCCCGTCAGCCCTATTTTTGTTTCTTTCTTGATCTTCATGTCTTATTCTGAGTCGTTGGATGTCGTTATTTGTATGGGGATTACTTGGTTTTCTTGTATTGTACGAAGGCGTTGTAGATGCTGCGTGCCAATGCGGCTTGCCCGTTTTTGGAGGTGAGATACTGTTCCTCGGTGGGGTTGTTGATGTATCCCAGTTCGACCAGTGCACTGGGCATGCTCGTGGCCCGTAGCACGAGGAAACCGGCTTGGAATACGCCTTTGTCCACTCGCTTGGCCGATGATCGCATCTGTTGCTGGATGAGGCGAGCCAGGCGGACACTCTTCTCCATGTTCTGGTCTTGCATCAGCTCGAAGATGATGTAGCTCTCGCTGCTCTTCGGGTCGAAGCCTTCGTAGCGCTGTTCGTAGTTGCTCTCCAGGGTGATGACGCTGTTCTCGCGCTTGGCCACCTCCAGATTGTCAGCAGCCCGATGCATGCCCAGCGTGTAGGTCTCCGTGCCCTGAGGACCCACCCGTGCTGCCGTGCTGTTCACGTGGATGCTGATGAAGAGGTCGGCCTTGGCTTTGTTGGCGATGCGTGCGCGTTCGTCCAGTTCGACGAAGACGTCCGTCTTGCGTGTGTACACCACCTTCACGTCGGGACAGTTTTTCGCCACGAGGCGGCCCAATTCCAGCGCCACGGCCAGATTGATGTTCTTCTCCTTGCTCTTGCGTCCGGCAGCGCCCGGGTCCTTGCCGCCATGTCCGGCGTCGATCACCAGGGTGAATGCCTGCATACTCAGGCTTATGATGAGCGTGGCTATCAGTAGTGTGTATCGTTTTGTCATAGATGACCTCTGTGTGATTACGTCATTGTCTGTTTTCGCTTACAAAGTTACATAATATAATCGAAATCTCAGTACTTCGAGTCAATATTTAATATATTATAAGGTACGTGTGGAACAAAAAGTGTGGAAAAAAGACCGCATTGCGATGTCTTTCCTTCTGTCGAGGGGCAGTTCTTCTTTCTTCGCCTTGTTCTGCTGCTCACTTCCAGCTTTTCGTACGGAGGTGAATGCTCCAGGGGGGGGCATGTGACTTCCCTTCTTGATGTCGCATGAAGTGTTTTCCTGGGCGAGGGAATACAAAAAGCCCCCGCATGTGCTGCGGGGGCTTCTAATTCTATTTCCTGCCACACTCAGACGACACCCTGTGCCATCTGGTCGCAGTAAACCTTGGCTTCGCCGAGCTTTTCCTGCCACACTCAGACGACACCCTGTGCCATCATCGCTTTGGCAACCTTCATGAAGCCGGCTACGTTGGCTCCCTTGACGTAGTTCACGTAGCCATCGGGTTCGGTGCCGTACTTCACACAGTTCTCGTGGATATTTTCCATAATCCAGAGCAGCTTGGCGTCCACCTCCTCGGCGCTCCAGCTGAGTCGCTCCGAGTTCTGGGACATCTCCAGTCCGCTCACGCTCACACCGCCGGCGTTGGATGCCTTTCCGGGTGAGTAGAGAATCTTGGCCTCCTGGAAGACGCGGATGGCTCCGGGTGTCGAGGGCATGTTGGCACCTTCGGCAACGGCGATAACACCATTGGCCACTAAGGCTTTTGCCTGCTCCTCGTTCAGCTCGTTCTGTGTGGCGCATGGCAGTGCGATGTCGGCTTTCTCGAACCAGGGCTTGGCTCCCTCTACGTACTTGGCCGTCGGATACTGCTCCACATATTCTCTCATACGTCCGCGATAGACGTTCTTCAGTTCCATGATGTAGTCCAGCTTGGCGCGGTCGATGCCGTCCGGGTCGTATACGTATCCGTCGCTGTCGCTCATGGTCATCACCTTACCTCCGAGTTGCAGTACTTTTTCTGCTGCATATTGTGCCACGTTTCCGGCACCGCTGATGAGCACCTTCTTGCCTTCGATGGTCTCGCCCTTGGTCTTCAGCATGGCGCGCAGGAAGTAAACGGTGCCGTAGCCTGTGGCTTCAGGACGGATGAGTGAACCGCCGAACTCGAGGCCCTTGCCTGTGAGCACGCCGCTGAACTCGCGCGTCAGCTTCTTGTACATGCCGAACATGTAGCCCACTTCGCGTCCGCCTACGCCGATGTCACCGGCAGGCACGTCCACGTCGGGACCGATGTGGCGGGTCAGCTCCAGCATGAATGCCTGGCAGAAGCGCATTACTTCGGCATTCGACTTGCCGCGAGGCGAGAAGTCGCTGCCGCCCTTGCCGCCGCCCATGGGCAGTGTGGTCAGGCTGTTCTTGAACGTCTGCTCGAATGCGAGGAACTTCAGGATACCCAGGTTTACGCTCTTGTGGAAACGAATGCCTCCCTTGTACGGGCCGATGGCATTGTTGTGCTGTACGCGGTAGCCCATGTTCGTCTGGATATTGCCCTTGTCGTCCATCCAGTTCACACGGAAGGTATAGACGCGGTCAGGAATACACAGGCGTTCGATGAGGTTCACTTTGTCGAACTCGGGGTGCTTGTTGTACTCTTCTTCAATTGTGCCCAGCACCTCTTCCACTGCCTGGTGATATTCAGGCTCGTTAGGGAATCTCTGCTTCAGATCTTCCAATACTGCTTTTGCATTCATACGCTTAAATGATAAAGTAAAACACTTCGTTGGTTGCTATCCGGGCGCAAAGGTAAGCAAAAACCACGAATTGACAAACAAATCGTTGCAGAAAGTTATGAAAAACTTTCAATTTGTTATGAAATAGTGCTCTGCGATTCTGTTTTTACGTTTCCGTGCTGCTCTTTTCACTCTGCCGCGATGGCTTCGCCGAAGAGGTCAATGCCGTGGAGAATCTTCTGGAGATACTCGTCGCGCCCCGCTACGTCCCAGCAGTAGATTTCCCATGTGCCCATCATCAGTCCCATGAGGTGTTCCTTCGATATGTTTGCCAGACTGAATTGTGTGAGGCGTCCGATGACGTCGTCGGCCCCCAGCCCCTCTCTGCGTCGCTTGCCGCCCGGCCAGTTGGTGCCGCAGGGCACTTGGTCGAAGCCTGCCCGGTCCAACTTGTAGAAAGTCTCGAGGCGTATATGCTCGTGAGTGTCGTTGGTGGCCAGGTCGAAGCCTCCTGCGGCACTGTCGTAGAACCAGTTTTGCTGCACGACGCTCTTCGGGCAGCGCTCGAAGAACTCCTCCGACGTCCATGCATAGTCGCTCCACATCCAGGGGCGTGCACCGGCCTTCTCCACCTCGCCTACGATGTGCAGGAAGTCCTTCCACCAGTATTCGCCCTTACGCACGCATATATAGTGGAATCGCTCGCTCTCCTGAAACGAGGCACGCTCTTCGTCGAAGCCGATGTGGAAGTAGCGCGGGTGGCCGAATATCTCGACGACGTCGCGGATGATATCCTCACACATGCGGTAGTAGGGTTTCGAGGAGACCATGTGGCGGTAGTCGCCCATCCAGCCGTTGTGTGTGGTGGAGAAGTTCAGCTTGGGTATCACCTCGAATCCCATTGCATTGAGCCGCTGTATCTCGGTTTGCATACGCTCCACGCTCCATGTGCCTGGGACGGCCAGTTCGGGGTGGCTGGGATAGAGGAGTCCCTCGCCCAGGTCCAGAACGATCATGTTGATACCCTTGCCCGTAGCTCGCTCGGTGACGCGCTGCCATTCCTCGTCGGTCCAGACGAGGTGGGTCTCGGGTTTCACTTCGAGCAGCTCGCGACTCTCCTCGCAGAGTCCGCCCATGAGTTCGGTGGGGAAGTCGCACCACATGTTGCTGCCCAGATGGAGCAGCAGTGCACGAATCTTGCCGAAGTCCGGTGAGATTGCCTGTGGCCCGACCTGTGGGATACGTACGGTCTTCTTCTCTCGCGTGCAGCTGGTACCCAGGCTGAGGGCAGCCAGACTCAGCGCTGATTGCCCAAGGAAATTACGTCTGTTCATGTCTCTTATACTTTATAATTCACGATTCGTTGTTTATGACGTTTCCCTCGTCAGAGGGGGGGGAGGCAGGCTATTCGGGACTGGAAGCTTAACTTGCGCAGGCCAGCGTGAAGACGCTTATCTGGGCCGAGGGGTCGGCTTCGAGCAGGGCATGGGCGCAGGCCATGAGTGTGGCACCTGTGGTCATCACGTCGTCCACGAGCAGGAGATGCTTGCCGCACAGGTGCTGGGGAATGGCGGCGCTGTAGATGCCTTGTGCGTTGGCCAGGCGCTCCTCGCTGCCCAGACGGGTCTGGCTCTTGCGTCCTTCGCGGCGGCGTAGCAGTGTCTCCACGGGGCGTCCGAACTCCCGGGCCAGTCCGCGGGCTATAAGTTCTGCTTGGTTGTACCCGCGTTTCAGCCGTCGCATGCGGCTCAGCGGTACGGGTACTATGATGTCGGTCCATGCCGGAAGGGCTGTGTCCTGCAACTCGCGGCCGCCCCATTGGCCCATTGCCTCGGCCAGGCGTGTGTGGCCCTGATACTTGATGCGCATCAGGATGTGGTGGAACGGCGAGTGGTGGCGATAGGCGAAGAGCGTGGCGCCATAGATCGTTGGAAACGAGGGCCACAGCCGTCGCACCATCATGTTGTCGTCGATGCGTTCCATGGGATAGCGTGGCCACTGTGCGCTGCATGCGGCACAGACGAATGATTCGCCGGGCATCATTCGGCCTTCGCATACGGGACACGTGCGGGGCAGAAGCAGGGAGGCAAGGTCGGTGAGGAGCAATGTTTTTTAAAGTGTATAGTTTATAGTTTAAAGTTTATAGTTTAGGGGCTGTAATGCTTGTCAGGGTTGTCGGATGATGCGGGCCAGTTCCTGGGGCGACACGTTTACGGGGCCGTCGATGAATTCCGGGATATTGTAGCTTCGCAGGAGCTGGCGATGGTAGAGCGGGTCGCGCGAGGGCAGTTCGAAGGGTTTTGTCATCCTTCCCTCGGCATCCACGTGGGCGAAGAATGGCCGGGTGTAGTTGCCGTCGTCGCGCCGACTGCTGAAGACAATCCATCGTCCGTTGCTGCTCCACGAGTGGTAGCTCTCCACCTCGGGGCTGTTCACCTCGTCGGCCCTGCGCACCCGTCCTGTGCTGAGGTCCATCATGTAGAGGTCGGCATCACGGTGCCAGATGTGGAACACGCCGTGGCGTCCCATCGTGAAGAGCAGCCATCGGCCGTCGGGCGAGAGGCTGGGTAGGGTGGCGCTGCGGCCTTGCGAGGCTGCGTCGAACACCATGCGTGCGGGGCCGAAGCGGTGACTCTCGGTGTCGAAGTCGCGTGCCATCAGGTTGTATCGCAGGTTGGTGTAGTGCCGCGCCATGTCCTGCGGACGTGGCAGGGTGCTGTCCGTGGGCGTGTATTGGGCTGCACAATAATATAGTGTCTTTCCGTC
>Ga0310695_10005253_pt1 | contig 22803 bp, 34 predicted proteins | sample RumenRJG_04DNA_FD_203882 | JGI IMG/M metagenome (GOLD analysis project Ga0310695, IMG submission 203882) | Bovine rumen microbial communities from Lethbridge, Alberta, Canada - RJG_04 (v2) (version 2) | ecosystem: Host-associated > Mammals > Digestive system > Stomach > Rumen | place: Canada...
CCATATCAAAAATCCCAACGCTGTTAAAAAAGGTATCATACGCCACCAGCCGCCCGACAATATATTCTGCATTCCGTGAGGATTGGAGGACATGGCAAACATTCCGCACGCCGCCGCAAATCCCATGAAATGAAAAACGTGTTTGTTAAGCACTTTTCTGTTTTTGTCAATAATGCTTATGCTACGCACGACTATCACCGAAAATACAACCGCCGGCAATGTACTCATAAAGGGAAACGCATTTGTCAAAATTTGATTGATAATCGGATTGATAGAAATAACTCCCACAGACCACAATATGACTGCCAGACATATTGTAGTCGGAATAATCATCAAGCCTATCAATATGAGTTCCTTTTTTTTCTGAACTGCATACATATTGGACTCATATTTGAGAGGCTCCATTTTCACCTTTTCTCTTTCCGAAACATATCCCTCTGTTGATTCTTCATAACCCGAATAAAAATCCGTATTTTCATAAGGCGACCTTTTTTCCATTTTCCGCCCTCCTCATTTTGCAAGCACGCTGTTTCCGTTTGAATCTATTGCAACGATTGCGGGAAAGTCCTCTACTTCAAATCTGTATATAGCCTCTGTCCCCAAATCCTCGTATGCAAGCACTTCCGCTTTTTTGATACTTCTCGATATAAGTGCCGCTGCACCGCCTATTGCCGCAAAATACACTACTTTATTCTTTATCATGGAATCAATTACTTCTTGATTTCTCGCACCCTTGCCTATCATGCCTTTCAACCCTCTATCCAAAAGGGCAGGCGTGTATTTATCCATTCTGTAACTTGAAGTAGGTCCTGCCGGTCCGACTGCATGACCGGGCTTTGCGGGTGCAGGTCCCACATAATATATGACTTCTCCCTTGATATTCACGGGCAGTTCTTCACCCTTTTCAATGAGTTCATACAATCTCTTATGGGCGGCATCTCTGCCCGTTATCATTGAACCCGTTATTAAAACACTGTCGCCTGCTTTCAATTCTTTTATCACGTCATCTGTCAACGGCAATTTTATCTTTTTCATTTTATCCACCTCTCAAATCTCAGTTTCCTTATGTCTTGCGGCATGACAGCATATATTTACCGCAACAGGCATTCCTGCTATATGCGTGGGAAATGTTTCTATATTTACGCCTATCGCCGTATTCACTCCGCCAAGCCCCGCAGGTCCGAACCCCATTTTATTTATCTCCGAAAGAAGTTCCCTTTCAAGCTCCGCATATCTCTCATCGGGATTTTCTGTATTTATCGGTCTTAAAGTCGCCTTTTTGGCAAGCATGGCTGATTTTTCAAAAGTTCCGCCTATTCCAACTCCCACCACTATCGGTGGACACGGATTAGGTCCCGCATATCTCACACAATCCAAAATAAACTTTTTCACACCCTCAATCCCTGCCGAGGGAGTAAGCATTTTTACAGCCGACATATTTTCACTTCCAAAGCCTTTACAGCCTGCCAAAATCTTTATTTTATCACCGCTCACTATACTTGTATAAATAATTGCAGGTGTATTGTCCTTTGTATTCACTCTGTCAAATACAGGGTCGGTCACAACAGACTTTCTCAAATAGCCGTCAATATAGGCACGTCTTACACCCTCCTGCACGGCTTCTTCAAAGCTTCCGCCCTCTATCACGACTTTATCTCCGTATTCCACAAAAAGCACTGCCATTCCCGTGTCCTGACATATCGGCACTTCTTCCTCTTTGGCTATTTTGTGATTTTCGATAAGCTGTGAAAGCACGCTTTTTCCCGTAGGCGAAATTTCCGTTTTCTCCGCATTTTTGAGTGCCGTCAGAATGTCCTCACCGATAAAATAATTCATATCCATGAACAGCTTTTTAACCGTTTCGGTAATGACAGACGCATTTACTTTTCTGATTTCCATAGTAAAATTTCCTCCTTTTATAGTAAACGTCACTGAAAATTTCCATTTGTCATTCTGAGGAACGAAGTGACGAAGAATCTTTCAAAGATTCCTCGCTTCGCTCGGAATGACATAAGGCAATTTATTTTGTCGTTTACTATAGTTATTTACATCTCTATTATAAAAAAAATCTTTTTTTATTGCAACGGTATTTTGACAAATTTATAACAATAGTATATAATACAGTTAGCAGTTAGCAATTAGCAATGTGCAATTATCATAACGGCAAGTTTATTTTGCAAATTACCTATGAAACGGAGCAGAATGCATGAAGAAAAAAATTATCATATTTACAATAATAATTGCCGTCATTACCGCTGTGGCAATCATACCTGCCGAACTCTTTATGAACGGCTTTATTAAAGTAAATCCCTCAAAGGAAGAATATGCCGTAAGGGGAGTAGATGTTTCCTCCTATCAGGGAAAAATTGACTGGCAGACGCTTTCCGAACAGGGAATTGACTTTGCATTTATCAAAGCAACCGAGGGCAGTTCCTTTGCCGACAGAAATTTTGAATATAACTGCACGGAAGTGCAGAAAACCCCTCTCAGATGGGGGGCATACCATTTTTTCAGCTACGACAGCGGAGGAGATACACAAGCCGATAATTTTATAAAGACCGTTCCCGTCACGGAAAATATGCTTCCGCCCGTCATTGACCTTGAATTTTACGGTAATTACACTAACTCTCCCAAAAGCCGTGACGAAGTGGCAAAAGAACTTCAAACCATGCTTGACAGGCTTGAAGAACACTATCAACTCAAACCTATCATATATGCTACCGCAAAATCTTACAGCACCTATCTTTCGGGCGAATATGCCGACTATGATATATGGATAAGAAACACGCTTGCCGTACCAAACTTTGCAGACGGCAGAAAATGGACTTTCTGGCAGTACTCCGATAAAGGCGAACTTGACGGCTACAAAGGTGAAGAAAAATATATTGACATGAACATATTCAACGGCACTCATGAAGAATTTCAAAACTATGCAAAAGAAAGGACAGATGAATTTGTTAAGAGATGAAAAAGCATTTGACATTGTAGAAAAAACTTTGATTGAGAACGGAAAAATGGCAGACTTTGAAAAAGAGTACGGAAAAATAAAGGGGCGTATGATGGTAACACTTGTTGATATTCCCGAAAATCTTGAAATTCAATTAACAGGCGATAAACTCCCGTATGCCTTTGAAGCGTCATTTGATTTTTATGATGCTTCGGTAGGACTTGCCCTATATACTGATACAATGCAGGTTGCAAGCGAACTTTGGATAACTCCCCAAAAAGAAAATGCCGAGCCTCCCTCTGATGACTGGATAAATTTTTTTATAGAAAAACTGTTATCTGCAATTAGGAAAGATGGCTCGTTTGGCATACCGATTTACTCTTTTGTCAATGATACTTGCGATATGACGATTATCCCCACTTTATGAAAGGACAGATGAAAAATGAAAGTGCTTGTATCAGGCTTGTTGAATGTTGAAACAAACGTTCCCGTAAAGGCATTTCCTCTGGAATACACTGCTATTGAATATCCCTTTATGCAGATAAATACGAATGTATCGGGGGTAGGCTACAATCTTTTGAAAGCCTTTCTCACTCTCGGTGATGAACCCGACATAATATCCTATCTGGGAAATGATATTCAATCCGAAATAGTTTTAAATCAGCTTAAATCTGACGGGATAAAAACAGATTCCGTTTCACGCACTCTCAAACAAACTCCCGTTTCCGTCATTCTCGTTGACCAAAACGGCAAACGTCAGATTTTTACAGACCTTAAAGACATTCAGGAAAATACCGCCGATATTACCCCCGAAATTGACGAAAAAATAAAAAATGCAGACATTGTATGTGCCTGCAATATCAATTTCAGCCGCTCCGTTATGAAAAGGGCTGCCGAACTTAATAAAACTATTGCTACTGACGTTCATGCCCTCAGCAACGTTTATGACGTATATAACAAGGACTTCATCATGCAGTCCGATATTCTCTTTATGAGTGATGAACATCTGCCTTTAAGTCCCGAAAAAATGATAGACTGCCTTTATGAACAGCACGATAATAAAGTAATTGTTATAGGCATGGGAAATAAAGGTGCTATGCTTCTTGACAGGGAGTTTGAAAGTAAATATTTTCTGACTGCCGCCAATCTCGGAAATGTCGTAAACACCGTTGGTGCAGGTGATGCCCTGTTTTCATCATTCCTGCACTACTACGCAAAAGGCATGAACTGCATAGACGCTCTCAGACGTGCCGAAACTTTTGCCGCCCTCAAAATTCAGCATAATGGAGCTGCTCTTGGATTCAGTTCCGAAAGAGATGTTGAAACAGCCCTTAAATATGCCAATATCTCCGTCACAAAACTTTAATCAATGAGGAATGTGGAATGAGGAGTATTTTCCCCCATTCCTCATTCCTCATTTTTCATTCCTCATTTTTATAAAATGCCTTTACTTTTTCGGTAAAATCGGCTTTACGCTGTACATTGGATATATCCGTTGAAGTGTCGGTATAAATCAAAAGATATTTTCCGTTGTCCGACAAATCCGCAAGATATGCTTCATTTCCGTCAAGCTTGGTGTCCTCTCCGAATACATAAAATTCACCGTTTTTCTTGACTTCATCAATGACACGCTTGCCCTCCTCACCGATATTATCCGTGTCATATTCATACAGCTCTACAATGACAGTTGCATTATCTACGATAAAATTATATCTGTGACCGCTCTTTGCACCTATTACATTGGAAAGCATTTCTGTTGCCTGTGCCTCTTTGGGTATGTAGTTAAGTGCCGTAAGATACTTTTCAAGCCCCTCGAGATTGTTTGCATAGTCTGATGCCTTTATTGTATCGGCATCGGGGGCACTCTCCGTTGAAAGCTTTTCAAGGCTTTGACCGCTGCCCGCACAGCCTGCCAGCGATATTGCCGACAACACTCCCAGAAAACCAACCAGTATTTTTTTCATCAATTTTCCCTCCGATAAAATTTCCTTTTTCTCCAATAACGGTATTATAACCTATTTCATAAAACAATTCAAGCCTTTTCTTGTTTCTTGTCATGGGAAAGTTTCTGTTTTTCCTCGGCAAGCATTAACAGATACTTTCTTGTCATGAGGAACAAAAACTGATTTTCTGCCGCAAGTATGATGAATATTGCAGCCACATTGATGTTAATAAACATATATATACCGCCAAATGCGTCTATTGCAGACATAGCACAGCCTACTATAAGAATTGCCGTGACCATTGCAAGAAGTATCACTCCGTTTGAAACATTTTTCTGTACAGATGATGTTGTCATTATCAGTGAAATAAACTTCAGTGCAGGAAAAACAACTACAAGCGTAGGCAAAAGAACGCTGCCGAATGCTCTCCAAACAAATTTTCCGCTCTGACAGGCATATATAAATGACCATACAAGCAGTCCCGCAAACAAAAGACAATAAAACACCGCACCCACTATTGCAATGACTTTCAATACTTTCAAGCCTTTTGTATCGGGATATTTCCTGTACATCAAAATCGACGCTATGAGCGGAACTATTTTTTCCGCTGCTATGAGAAGATTGCCGAAAGCTATCAAATAAAGTATAGTTTTGCTTTGTTGAAGTCTTTCATCAAATGAGCCGAAATCGGAAAAATCAAAATATATTTCCTGACTTTGTGCGGCAAATATAAACATATATACCGCCAATCCCAGCATAATTACCGCACCTGCCGCAAGTGTTATTATCATGCCTATCATTCTTTTTGATTTCAGTATCCCTTTATTCATATTTTACATCTCCCTTTATTTTATAATATTTCCATGCCGCAATAAATATCAGCAAGTCTATGACTGCCGAAAACAGATAGGGTATCACATGAAGTATAATCATTTCGCCAAACAATACCCCTGTAAAAAGAACATCACATACAAACATTCCCATTGAACTCATCAGCAGTATTTTGAGCCATTTCCCATATATGAATTTCTTTGCATAACCGCATGAAATCGAAAGCGATATGAATTTCAGCGTGTTGAAAAGCAGCAGCGGAAACAAAAGAAAAATCAGAAATGAATTGACAAACTGCGTCAGCCCGTTAAGAAAATTCATGCCTATTACCGACATCAGCACCCATACAACACTTACTGCCGTCATTATCACTTTCAGAATAAACAAGCCTGTTTGATATTGTTTGTCTTTCAGCTCGCCTTTACAGCCTGCATAAATCATTGTCAACGCTGCGGCAGGCACTATTTTTTCCCCTGCCATTACAAAATTGAAAAATCCCACCAGCCAATGATAACCGAAATCATTCCCCATCACCTGTGCCGTAATGTAATATACTCCATAGGGAATATAACAAATCCCCCTCAGAAAAAGCAGTATGATAATAAAAAGTACGATTTTTGATGAAAACACTTCTTTTATTTTAGACTTATCCATTTATATCCCCCTCAATATTTTCTTGTCATATCATTATAAGGCGGATATGGTGTATTATCGGGCTGACTGTGACTTGCAGCGTCAACATCTCCTGTCGGATTATATGTACTATATCCACTATTATTCTGCTGATACGGCACATAACCATTATTATTTTCCTGTGGCTGATACGGCATATAACCATTATAATTATTCTGAGGCTGATTTCCCGTATAACCGTTATAATTATTTGGTGACTGATAAGTCTGATTGGGGGAGTACTGCTGTTCGGGATAAAGATTGGATACATTCTGCCGATACACACGCTCCGCATTGTCCGCAAGAGGGAGCTTTTTGGCATACTGCCTTACTACCGCAAATACAAGAAAGTTGATGACAGATACCAAAAAAAGTATGCCCATTGAAAGCGTGAAACGCCAGAAAAAATGATTTAATCCCGCAAATTCATTTTGAATATCACTTGTATCGGATTGCGTAGCCATTAAAACAGCCCCTATAATACACAAAACAGAAATAATTCCCGTGAAAAGTCCCGTAATGAATGCACTGAACTGTAAAGGACCTGCACCCGATGATGACGGCATTACACCGTCTATTGTTTTTTTGGCAGATGCACAGAATGCTATAATACTGACCGTGTACATAAAGTTAATTCCTATAAATACACAAGTGATAATGCCTGCAAGAAAAGTTTCACTGTCTTGAAGCATTCCAAGACCTAAAAACACTCCTGTAAATGTCGCCAAACCCTCAAAAACGATTTTTGTTATGCCGAAAGCCTGCAATACCGTAAAGCCTGCACGTGGGGAGTACTGCGAATTAAGTACTTTTGACCTCCTGTATATCATCAGAGTTCCTACGGCTATCCATAAATACACAACTGCCAGTATCAGAAACATTCCGCCCATAACATTTGTCATATAAAATATGGCTGAATAAAACTCGGTAATATCCCCCTCAAATTCGGGAAACAGTTCCATTACCAGTCCCGCATTCTCCAATGTCAGCTGTTTGTAAAATCCAAAGTACATTACCGAGAAAAAAACACTTCCCAAAAATACGATGAATGAAACAACTATCAATGCCAGCACGGCTTTTGATGTGAACACTGCACTGAACATTTCCTCTATTTTTGAACTTCTGCGTTCTTTATATATGTAATTATTCATCTGCCCCACCTGCACTCTCTTTCGGATATTCTGTATGCGGTATCTCAAACATTAATTTATATCCCTCCGTACCGCCAAATTCAACAGGCTTATTGTCAAATACCCTGCTTTCAAATTCCCCCTCATACTCATAAAATTCTTCTTCCGGTTCTCTTTCAGCCGACATATGCACGGTTAAGGCATAATCAATAAGCATTTTTACAAAAAATATCAGCATAACAACCGCAGACGCATATATAAGAACATTCACCAGAATAAATGCAAATTTTTCGGGTGTTTCTCTGACACTGCCGTAATCCAATTCTATCAAATCGACTATGCTTAATACCATCTCTCCTGCAATAAACAGTCCCCCGACAAATATTACAGCTATCTCCCATCTCATTACTTTTCTTTTGAGATGTTCTCCATACACCGTGTCATCAAGATTCATCATCATTTTCATAAAAACGTCCTGAACGGTAAATGCAATCAACCCGTAAATTACCGTATTTATGCACAATTCCCTAATACTGTATTCCACACTTCCGTAAAATTTCTCTATCACACGGTAAGCATCATAAAGTATAAAGGCAGATGAAGCAGACGTTGCCAGCATAACCAGTATCAAAAACCATAAAAATACAAGTGATTTCTTTATCCACTTTGCATATTTATCTGTTTTTTCTCTGTCCCCACGCTTTACTCCGTTTATTTCACCGAAAATCCCCAATGCCATAAAACACAACAAAACTGTTTCCATTCCCCCGAAAAATAAATTGACAAGTCCGGTTGAAATACTGCCGTAGCCTATTAAGCTGTATGCCGAATACAATTCTTCCAGCCTGATAAATCCGAACATTGAAACAAGTGTTTTCAAAAATATAAATATTCCCATTCCCGCCAGTGAACATCCAAATACAAATGCCCCCTCTCCCGAAAATACATAGTCCAGCTTTCCGTAATATTTATCAAAACATTTACCCTTTTCCCTGTGAAGAATATACATATACATTTTACCGCCTTTCCAAAAAAAATATTTCCCTCAAAATTATACATCAAACAAAAATAAATATCAACATTCAATATTTTTTTGTTACAAATAATTTAACGTGAGTTCAATAGAACTTTCTACCAAACTCACGCTTTATTGCACATTGCACACTGCACATTGCTAATTGCTCATTGCTAATTGAATTTACTCTCTTGTTGCCTTTTTGAAACTCTCTATAACATACCGTGCCTGTTCATCAGTCATCTTTGAGTACAGCGGTAAGGTTATCTCATTCTTATACATATTAAACGCATTCGGAAAATTATCTATATTATATCCCATTCTCTTATATGCCGTCATCATAGGCAGGGGCTTGTAATGCACATTCGTTGCCACTCCGTAATTTGCCATTCTTTTAATGACTTCATTCCTGTATTCCTCGTCCTGCCACATCAGCTTTACAAGATACAAATGTCCGCTTGACAGTACCTTCTCTTTCTCCGAAAAGTGCTGTAATACGGATACACTTTGATTGGAAAGCTCTTTATTATAATACTCTATTATCTTTTTTCGCCTTTTGAGCATTTCGGGCAGTCTTTTCAACTGCACCATTCCTATTGATGCCATTATATCTGTCATGTTGCATTTAAAGTATGTGCCGATTATGTCATACTCCCATGAACCAAGCTGTGTTTTTGCAAGAGCGTCTTTTGACTGTCCGTGAAGCGACAAAAGCATATATTGCTTATACAGTTCATCACTGTCAAGACCGTCATGCTTTCTCCATGTGACTGCACCGCCCTCACCTGTTGTCAAATTTTTCACCGCATGAAATGAAAATGCCGTAAAGTCTGCAAGCGTGCCGACTTTTTTTGTTCCCCTCTTTGCACCTATCGAGTGTGCGGCATCTGCAAGCACTATAATTCTCCCGAAAGCCTCCTGCAAAGGTGTTTCGGCATCAAACTTTGAACGCATATTTCCGACTACATCAAACACCTTATCATAGTCACACGGCACTCCTCCCAAGTCAACAGGAATGATAACCTTTGTTTTGTGGTTGATAAGATATGGCAGCTTTTCATAGTTCATTTGAACCGAATTCGGCATACAGTCCACCAATACAGGCGTTGCACCTACATGACATACTGCACTTGCCGTTGCTGTATAGGTATATGCAGGCACTATTACTTCATCGCCCCTCTTTACTCCCAGCACCCTCAAAGTCATCTCCAATGCAGATGTGCATGAATCCAGACAAACTGTCCTGTCACTCATGCAAAACTTTGTTATCATATTTTCAAATTTCTTTGTTTTAGGTCCTGTCGTTATCCAGCCACTTTGAAGTGTATCAACCACTTCATCAATTTCCTCGTCCGTAATATCGGGCGGTGAAAACGGTATCTTCATCATAAAAAATTCCTCCCCAAAAATTCATAAAGATATCTTTGTCAGACTCTCAATTTTCTCTTTATTCCAATAGTCATTTTCCCAGTAAAAATATTGTGACTTTCTTTTCTTAAAAATACGATAGGGAAACTCAGTATTGTCATATATGTGAACAATGTCACAAACATCAATCAGTTCGGGCAATAAATTCAATGCCTTTGTATATCTTGAACGTATCTTCTCGGGCGGTACGCCATGACCGCCATTTTTTTCACGGGCTGTAACTCTGAAAACATTAACTTCAACATCTGCTGTAAGCACATAAATACATCTTATAAAAAATTTCCGTTCTTTTGCCTTTTTCAGCAGTTTCAAATTTCTGTCCGTTGAAAGCACTGTTTCAAAGGTAAAACTGTTTCTCAAAGTTACATTTTCTTCACGCATCTTTTCAGCCATAACCGCTGCTTCCATATCACTGCAATGTATAGTCCTTTTTATGTCGTCGGCATTGATATAAGGTTCTATCACTTTCGCAAGACTTGTAATTGTTGATTTTCCACTGCCGTTAGGTCCTGCAAATACAATTATTTCGGGTAATTTGTTATCATTCGACAGCATATTCTTTTCTCCCATCAGGATATTCAAAATACGGTTTTTTCTTTTCTCTGTCATATCTTGCAATCGGTACGCCTTTGATACGCTTTATTTCATCTGCAATTCTTACAGCCGCTATAAATCTCTCTGTCATTTCATCATCTGTCATTCCGCACGTTATATCCAAGTCATTTTCTTCCATGAAAATTCATTCCCCTTTCATCGCTTTCATAAACCTGTCAAAAGCTGTCGGAAGCATTGCTACCGAAAAATCCTGCATATCATCACATATTCTCAAAACTTTTTTGAAAACCACTTCTTCCTCTCTGTCACGATAATATTTGACTGTCTTTCGATTAAAAATCGCCAGCGTTCCGACGTAGTTCAAAATTATTGTTTCATCATCTATCAATATCACTCCGCCTTTTGTCCACGAAAATTCGGATTGATTATCTTTTATTCCCTTAACAGCTATCCTCAGCTTATCTCTGTCAAACATAGTTTATCCGCCTTTCGCTGTTCATATCAATAACATCATGATTCCCGACAATGCCGCTGCCAATATCGGTGAACCTATTAAAGTTCCTATCCATTTAGAAGCGAGTGTTTTACCGTATATATACGGCATCAATTCCTCTGTTCCCGAAATTATCCATGCTTTTGTTTTGCCTACCCAAAAGAAATCTATGAACAGTCTGTCAAACAGTCCTTCTATCATCATTATAACATACATCTGCCAAAAGCCGTCCCAAAATCCCCTTGCACCGTTTATGAAGTAAACCGCATATACCATAAATATCCAGCATGGCAACATTCCGAAAAGCATAAACAGCATTTTATTTCTTTTTATTTTCTCACGGGTGATAAGTCCCATTTCAACAACTTTATCCTGCACTTCCTTTTCATACAGGAAAACTAAATTGACAGCACCGTTTGCAATCCCCACAACACACGCTGTCAGCAATATGAAACATACAACCAATCCCTCAATTATCACCATGATTTACACCTCTTACTATTCTTCAGCATATAAAACATTCCAATTATACAATACATCATCTGCCGAAATAATTATGACACATTCTTTGTGAAAAGGCTCTGTATCACTCCACAGCCAACATTCAAAAATATATGACTGATAACCTTTGTATGAATACAAAAATTCAAGTTCCATTCCGCTGTTTACCACTTCAGCAAGCTGTTTTGCAGAAATGCTCTTTCTTATCGCTGTATCTTCCTTGTCCGTTTCCGAAAATATATAAACCGTCACATCGGTATCAGTATGATAAAGTATTTTGAATATGACCTCCGATTTATCAGTGTATGAAAGCTTTTTGTTATAATTATTCCTGTTTTTCCCGGATACATAAAAACCCTCTCCGAATACAAAAGATATTGACTTTTCGCCAATCAGAAGTTTATCGGCACGGCAGTCATGAAGGATTATATCGTTATTTTCATTGTTATCGGAATATTTGTACATTTACATCTCACCTCATGTTATCCTCCGAAAAATTCAGCTACTTTCTTTCCGCATACTATCCCAAAAATACATGACACTACACTTACGACTGCATACACCAAACCCAAAATAGTTGAGCCTTTTTCAAACAGTTCATACGCTTCAAGCGAAAATGTCGAAAATGTTGTAAATCCTCCGCATACGCCTGTTTTCCAGAATAAAACAGTATTTTGTGAAACATCTTGTTTTGCACTCACCATTCCCGAAATGAATCCTATCAGCACCGCACCCAATATATTTGTTATGAGTGTCAGAAAAGGAAACTCTGTTTTTATTGGTATCATGCTTATCGCATATCTTCCAATAGCACCCAATGCACCTCCAAGCCCAACAAACACAAAATTCATTTTCGTTGTCCTTTCAAATATCACATTGTCCTCTTTAAATAAACAGGGCATATCTCAATAACAAAATGCGGTTCTGTTATATTTGTCATTGGGTGACTTTCTGTTACCCAAATATCAACATCATTTATTTTTGTATTTTCAAAGCCGTCTGACGTACCCATCACAACATACTGTACCATTGTATAAAAAATCGTTTCTTCATCAAAATCAACAGGGGCTGTTTCAAACGGCTTTGTTATATCAATTCCGAATTTCGACAAATAATCATCTATCAACGGATAAGATGTTTTTATCTCTTTCACATAATTCTTGCAGTCATCACATTGGCACAAATCTTTATAGTCAATCTGTGCATAATATTCTTTCGTTTTTTCAATATCCATAAATCTCACCTGTGAATATACATTCTTGTCATATCGGGTTCACCGTCACCCTGCACCATGCAGAAAAATTCCCAGCCGTATCTTTCATAAAAGCCTGTATGGTCTGTTACAAGATATATCGGGGTAATGCCCTTTGCCTTCATATCGTCAACTACCATATTCAAGAGATTGCCTGCAATCCCTTGACATCTGTATTCTTCCTCCGTGTAAACTGCACATACATTCGGTGAAAGGTCTTTTCTGTCGTGAAAGTCGTTTTCAATAACGCCCAGTCCGCCTATTATCTTATCTCCGTCAAGGCACATATACCAGCCGTATTCCGTTTCACCGCTTAAATATGCGTCCATACATTCCAAATATGCCTCCTCGGGCACTCCCCATTTACTGCTGAACCACTTTGCAGACTTCTCTTTTAATTCAGGTCTTTCCCTCAATGTAACATAATCATACTTTTTCATTTCTAAATCTCTCCTTTTATTTTTATATATTTCAAGACAATCTTGAATTTTATTTATAACAGGCTCATTATTTGATATAACATCTATTATATGCCTTTGAGTATAAATTCCGTAATGCTTTCTATGCGATTTTTCACTTTCATAATCAAAGTCAAAAATCACATCTTCATAGTAATCAAGCAATCGTGATTTTTCAAATATTATCAAATAATTGCCTTTTCTGACTTCACGATTATCGTATGAAGTATAGCTTTCATTTCTGCACTGATAAAGAATATAATTTTCAAAAATAATTTCATACAAATTTTCCATATCTTCATATATGGGACAAGAATTTGCTAAAATTTTGTTTATTTCAGGACTGTCATCAAATATATTTTCTTCCTTACTGCCCCTTGCTGAAAGTGCAATAATAATTCTTAATTCGTTATCACCGTTATCACTCATTTCAATTACAAACGGAGCATCAATAATTTCCTCATTTTCATTTCCAAATTCAAGCATATTCAATCTTTCCATTCAATATCAATTTCTTTATCACAAAAAATACAGTTGCCGAAATAAATACACCTGCTGTATTCAGAATAATATCATTCAAGTCAAACGAACGGTCTATAAACGGCTGTAAAATTTCTATTGTCGCTGTCAGCAAAAATCCCATAAGCAACGTTCTTTTGTAGCTTATTTTTTCACTGTGCAAAGGATACAAAATGCCAAACGGCAAAAATATAATGATATTTCCGATTTTTTCGCTGTCAATATGACTCCAGAAATTCACGTTGAAATTATATGCACCGCTGAAATGAAAATAACTTTCTACTCGTCCGCTGTCCATGTGATACACCAGCCAATAACGCAAATCTCCCACAATGTCCAAAAACAGTACAAGCTGTATCAATGCCGTTATGTAGCACACAAACAGTACCGAACATATTTTTCTCCATCTGTAAGTATCTTTATTTTTGTAATGAATAACAATTCCGTAAATTATCCCAACTAAAAGTGTCAGTGGCATTATGTCCCCAAAATAATTCAAGTATAATTCCCAATCCATAATTTACCTCAGCTTATACACATAATTCCATATTTATATGAGGTATGCCGTCCTCCAAAAATTCCTCCGACACCTGCACAAATCCGCATTTTTCATATAACTTTCTTGCATACACCTGGGCTTCCACGATGATTTTTTCGGCTTTGAAAACATCTTTTGCATACTCTATTCCCGCATTTAAAAGCTGTGTACCCAAACCGCACCGACGTTTTATGGATATCACCCTGCCGATATGCACGTTGTCCGACAATACCCCTTGCGGTATCACCCTGCAATATGCCTGCAATTTGCCGTCCTCCCAAAAACAGATATGCACACAATATTTATCAAGATCATCTATCTCCTGATAGGCACAATTCTGTTCCACGACAAATACCGCTACTCTCAACTGATATATCTTCACCAATTCGTCAAGAGTAAGGTCATAAAAATTTTTTATCACCGTTTCCATCAAATCCCTCCTGCCTGTCAATTATAACACATCATCCGATAAATTTCCACAAAAATTTTATTTTCGGAATGTCATTGAATTTCCTGTCGGTTTATGTTAAAATTTCGTCAGAGGTGATTTATATATGTCAAAAAGAAAAACGATTCTTTCGCTCATTTTCAATGTACTCGCATTTGTCAGCACGGTAATTATATTCATATCCTATTTTTTTGAAGAACCGAGTATTCTCATTCAGAACGGCTTTGATTCCCTGAAATATTTCACAACGGATTCCAATATCCTTGCGGCTGTCGTATGTGCCGTTACGGCAGTGTATGATATCCGTATCCTTTCGGGAAAATCCGATACGCTCCCACAAGCCGTACTGATACTGAAATTCATCGGGACAGCGTGTGTCACGCTCACCATGACGGCAACCGTCTTGTTCTTAATGCCCGTTTACGGTATGTTCGTACTCAAAGGCTCACTTATCATTGTACACGTTACCACTCCGCTTTTGGCATTGATTTCATTCGTATTCTTTGAAACAGTGCACCGTATCAGCATACCGAAATCACTTTTGGGAGCTGTTCCCATGATGTTATACGGCATCATGTATTATATAGAAGTTGCCGTGATTGGAGAGGCAAACGGCGGCTGGAAAGACTTTTACGCATACAACAGGGGAGGGCATTGGCTTTTGTCCACTGTACTCATGACATCGGGCTGTTTTGTGGCGGCAATTCTCACGGCAGTTATACATAACCTGTACTTGAAACACGTCACGAAAAAAAATCAAACCAAATAAACAATCAAAACGGGAATGCCCTATAAAACAGTCCCGTTTTTTTATTTGTTTATAACATATCTGTTCACAAGAGCAGTTTTATTCTTTAAAGGAAAAAATTCTTCCTCTGTTTTTATAAGAATCCCTCCGCATTTTTGAATAACTTTGTTTGAGCCGATATTTTCAACAAATGCGTCTATCTTGACTTCTTCATATCCCTGTGAAAACAGATAATTCAATACACACCTGCAAGCTTCTGTCATATAGCCCTTATTCCAATATTTTTTGGCGAGATTATAGCCTATCACGGGTATTCCCTCATCATATCCCACTACATCTATTCCGCCTATCAATTTATTTCCGTCTTTGAGTTCAACCGCAAAATTCAGTCTTTCGGGCTGTTCATATTCACTCACCCATAAATTCAGAATATACTTTGTTTCATCTATGCTTTTATGTGTATTCCATGTAAGATATTTTGTAACTTCATCATCACTTGCCCAGCCGTAAAACATATCTTCGGCATCTTCTTCACGGAATGGTCTTAAAATCAGTCTTTCCGTTTCAAGCGTCAGTTTCATATAATCTCCTCCATCGTCATTTCACTGCATAAAATCCGCTCTGCATATAGGAATGCCAAAACAATTCCGACACTTGAAAACCCGTTTTATTCAGCAGTTCCAAATGTTCGGTTATTTCTAAATTCATAATGCTTCTCCTTTATTTTTCGATTTCTGTTTATAATGATGAATTTATTTATCAAGTCCGTCAACGAAATCTTTTAATATCTTTCCGCATTCCTCAAGTCTTTGCTGATATATCTGATGGTCGCCGCCAAGAAGTTCAACTTTACAGTTGCCCATTTTTTCGGCATACGGATATATTATTTTCTGATTCTTCTCTTGACAAGCATCAAAAAGAATAGAGATAATTTCATCATCTTCACTTGTGGGACGCAGGGGCATATCCGGATTATCTTTTATTATCCGTTCATAGTTTTCCAAAATCTCTTTTTTCGTTGTATATCCGCTGTCCGCACAGATATAAACTTTCGGAATATCGTTTGTTACCATACTTTCATAAGCCTTTTTGCAGTTTTCCGCCACGTTACCCTCCTCTGATATAACACTGACCTTTTCATATGTCATCAGCGTGAGGCTGTCGCTTAAATTCTCTTCTTCCTCTGAATAACCGTCGGCAATCCAAAGAGTGTTCTGCCTTAATGCAAGTCTTGCAAAACCCATTTTGCAGAGGAATGCCATGCATTTGTCATCGAAATCAACTTCATGATAGGGCATATCATAAAATAGTTCTCCGTCAAGCGGAGTACCGTCAAAAATGACAATGCCCTCTATTTCATCGGGATATTTGCTTGACCAGTAATTGGCATACGGACCGCTGATAGAATGGGGCAAAAGAATATAAGGTGGTGCAATCCCTGCATTTTTGAGGGCTGTCCTGTATTCCTCGATAATATTTTCAATCGTTCTCGGTTGATTGGAATCGTCACTCAGTCCATAGCCTGCACGGTCGGGAAATACAACCAGATTATCCTTTTCGACTTCGGCAGTAGCACGCCTTACAGCAACGGAATAATTTCCTACACCCATACCCGACATGGCAACAATGGTATGCTTGCCGTTGGGATTGCCGAATTTTGCCACGTTGATATTATAATCGCCTACGGAAACGGGATTGTAATAGCCTTTTTCCTTGAGAAGATTGATTTCTTCATTTCTCTTTACCTGATGAAACACAAATACACCGATAACAAACACTACAAAAAGTATAAATAATACCAACAGTATTCTTAAAATAATCTTTCCTATTTTTTTAGCTCTCATTTTATTTTCCTCCCAATCATTATATTTGATGTTCCAATATCCATTTCAGCAAGTCCTCAAATTCATATTCACCTGCTGCAACTTTCAGTATAGTTTCATACAGTTCTTTCTGCGTGTAATACAACTCAACTTTATTAAGTGCAAGAAATACAAGCATAATATGTGTGCCAATTCTCTTATTTCCGTCAAGAAAAGCATGATTTTTAATTATCCCGTAACCAAGCCTTGCTGCTTTTTGCGGAATTGACGGAAACATTTCCTGCCCTCCAAATGACTGGAACGGTGCGTTCAAAGCCGATTCAAGCAAACTTTCATCACGTATTCCGTCAATACCGCCTGTTTCTCCGATAAGCTGTGTATGAAGTGCAATTACCTGCTGTTTTGACAAAATAATCATTCTGCAAGCACCTCATACGCTTCACGGTTCTTTTCGATAAGCCTTTTTGAAATTGACATCAAATCCTCATTATCGGCAATTTTTTCTTCCTCTGCTTTGCCAAATTCAATCAACAAATATCTCGGTGCATTGTTTTTCAGAATAACGACTGCTCCTTGTTCATCAGCCATTCTTGCTACCCTCAAAAAATCCGTATTTGCCTCATTGATTGATACTAAATTGTTTGTATCTACTTTCATGACGTTCTCTCCTCATTTTTTGATTTTAATAAAATTATAACAGCAAACACAATAATAGGCAACCCTGCTAAAAGTCCGTTTGGTGCTGAACCCAACAATCTCATTGAACCTGTATTTGCCACTGTAATACAAAGCGGAATCGTTGCCGCTGCATTGAATGCCCCATGAAAGATTGACGGAACCCATATACATTGACTTCTCTCATACAGCCAATCGCATATAATGCCCAATACTACCGTAATGATACAAAATAAAATCATACCCGTTACAGGAAAGCCTATATAATCCGTGCCGTATTCATACCCGATAAGCCATATCAACGGACAATGCCACAATCCCCATATAATACCGCCTATTATCCAGCCGAGTTTTTTTCCGAATCTTGCTTTTAACTGCGGATATAAAAATCCTCTCCAGCCTGTTTCCTCTCCTACGGCAAAAAGCATATTGATAATCGGGGCGTATGTAATGCAGTTCACGCATGAAAGCAAAACCAACACAGGATATGACAAGCCCTGTTCTTCCATTTGTTGCAAGGCTTCTTCTCCTGCAACCTCTATAATATAATTTCCGCTTAAATCGAAGTGTGACGGAAATACCGCAAAATACAGTCCTGTACCGACAGCCGTTAATATCATAGGCGAAAACCATGCCATTAAAATGGATTTCACGTTGCCTTTTATATGCGGTTTCCAGCCCATGCTTTTCAATTTTCCGCCCGAAAGCAACGTACTGAGCATTGGCACAAACATCATTACCGCCATTACCAACTGCCCTATTGCTTGTTGTCCGTTACGGTACAGCAACCACACAATGATTTGTATGGCATAGGCAATTCCGAATGTAAATATCAGATACTTGATAACCTGCTTTTTATTGAATTCCACTTTCTCCATTGTATTTCCCTCCGTCCGTTCGGATATTCTCCCATATTTTCAGAGCAATAAAAAATTTGTCCAAAGAGTGATTTGCCTCTGTCAAGCCGTCGGGGATGTATTTTTCTCCGTCAAGCACATCTCCCGTTACCAGAAAACTATACAACTCTATACCGTGAAAATCACATACTGCCTGTATGCCGGAAAGCTCCATTTCAACCGCTATACAACCCTCCTTTTTTCTTTTGTCAAATGCTGTCTGTGTTTCCCTGTACGGTGCATCTGTTGTCCAGATTCGCCCCTGCACATACGGCAGTTTCAGCTTTTCAAATATCCCTGCAAGCTTGCCACTGTTCCTGATATCCATGTAATCCGACGGTTTGGCGTAATGGTACGACATTCCTTCATCACGATATGCCTGCGTCGGTATGATATATTTTCCGTCCGTTGCCTCGCTGTCCAATGCACCGCATGAACCCGATATAATCAAATTTTTGATCCCCGTCTGCCACTGTACCTCAATAATATCATTTCCCGCAAGACAGGCACTTATGGAGGACATATAAAATACAACCGATTTTCCGTTTATGTCAAGCAGATAAACAGGTCTGTGACCGTTTGCAGAGCCGACTTGTGCCACTTTTTTATGCGGATAGCGTTCTGTTACGGCATTGAAAATCTCACATGAAAAAGTGGCTATTGCCGTATCGCAAATATATTTCCTTTCACCATAAAATACTTCCGGCGAAAGTATGGATTCCTTTTCCTCATGATACGAGTTGATTATCATACAAAAGACCTCCCGAAATAATCCTCCCTGTCAAGCGACAATTCCAAAATCTTCCAATTTTCACCGAACAATTCGCATATTTTGGGATTCTCCTGCAGAACGTCCCTGAAACCTGCTGATTTATAACAATAATAAGCCGACTTGTTATTCTCAAATACGCCTATTGTAATTTGTTTTGCTCCTGCAATACGAAAAGCATAGTCAACTGCAAGCTGTATCATTTTTTTACCGTAACCCACGCCACGCTTTTTACTGTCCACAATGACAAACCCTATGCGAAAAATATTTTTATCACCGTTTACATATCTCAATATAAAATGTCCGACAATACCGCTTTCATCACAAGCCGTCATGGGATAAAAATTATCACTTTCCGCACAATCGCCGTTGCAGTCAAAGTATTTGTAATTCATATCACTTTCCGTAATGGGATATGAATTATATCTGTCCGATGTCCATTTTCTGAAAACCGTTTCATCTTCACAAAATGAAATTATCGTTTTCGCATCAGCTTTTTTGTATGGTCTTAAATACATATTTCATTCTCCTATATGATTTATCTCTTTCTGTAAATTTTCAAGAAATTCCCCTGCATGAATGCCGTCCATTTGCGTATGATGAAACTGAAATGAAATTGGTAAAGTATATTTAAAAAATTTTTTCCTATACCGCCCCCATATAACAAACGGATTGTTGAAAATTCCGCTGTATATATTCACCACTCCGTCAATTTCCGTATTCGTCACGGCAGATGTGCCGATAACCATACTTTCACCCGACAAATCTCTATCCATGCAGTTCTCCGCACACTCCGACGTGTATTTCAGATAGTTTTCATTGAATTCATCAATATCACTTAAAAAGGGTATATCACATGAATTTATAGTACCGTTTTTATTTTTCACAATCGTGCTGACCGCAATGGTATCATACTGTATCAGCTTATCACCGACAGGGAGAATGTAAAATTTCTTTACACTCTCCGCTGACTTTCCGATACAATAATCCATCAACATATTGAATTTTAAATTTTTTCTCTTTCCGAATTTTACAAGATTTGTTACATTCAGCGTTTTGGTGAAAGTCACCATTGGATTTGGGGCTTTTATCCATAATTGATACGCATGAAATCTTGATGTATGTTCGGGTTGTACTTCCTTTGGCATAGCCAACCTCCGCTTATTTGGAAACAATCTCTGCCCCGAAAGGTGTCAGTGACAGCTTTGCAAGCTTGAAAAACTGCTTTCCGAAAGGTATTCCCACAATGGTTATGCACCAAATAATACCTGTCAATAAATTTCCGAGTGCCATCCAGATTCCGAAAAATATCACCCATATTACATTCGCTATCATAGACACAGTACCACCGCCATATTTTACATCTTTTCCAAATGGGAAAAATGACAGCATGGCAAATTTAAAGCACTGTCTGCCGTAGGGTATGCCAATGATGGTGATACACCAAATCAATCCCGAAAATACCCATGCCAATCCGCTGAAAAATCCCCCGAATATGAACCATAAAATATTTCCCAATGTACTCATAATAAAATCCTTTCAATGTCATTCTGAACTTTTGCCGATAAATCGGAATTTATAACATACTTATTCTTTTAAAAATATCTTCTGTCGGTGTTTCAGCCCCTCCAAAATTAGGCCATGCCTTTATATTATCGCCTAATTTTCTCGGAATGACGTGAATGTGAAAATGAAATACAGACTGTCCCGCACTTTCATCGCTTGCATTGAGCAAATTCACACCCTCATATCCGCAGTCATCTACCAGATGGTTGGATATGCGTTTGACCGTTCTCATCAGATTTATCAGGTATTCGTCATTACAATCCAATATATTTGTAAAGTGCTTTTTCGGAACTACCAGCAAATGTCCGTCAACGTCCTTTGCAATATCCATAAATGCCATTGTGTATTCATCTTCATAAATTTTCATAGAGGGGGCTTCCCCTTTGACGATTTTGCAAAATATACATTCTTCCATTATAATCTACCTCTTTAAATTTTGACTTATATTACTTGATACCGCTCCAAATTTTTACCGATAAATCAGAAATTTGCTCATTTATAGATATTCAAACAAACCTATGCTCGCCAACAAGATTATCATTGACACAATTAACACAATTTTCAACAAAATATCATATATAAAATATCCCCAAAACCTTTTTTTGGTGTCTTTTTCTATTTTAGGAAGTTTATTAGATATTTCATATAAACAATACGTTAAGTCATCAACTGTCTTTTGTAGTTCCATTATCTGTTTAGCTTGTTTATCAATCTTTTCTTTCAATCCACTCGCAGTTTCAGATTCCAAATTCTTTTCCAAATTTCTGATTTCTTGATCCGTCAGTTTATAAAAAGTAACTATTTTTTTAGACAACATATTTTTACCCCAAAACACAAATATCCTATATCACACGATACCGTTCTGAATTTTGGCGGCTTTGAGAGTGTTTTTCATCAGCATGGCGATTGTCATAGGGCCTACTCCACCGGGTACAGGGGTGATATATGACGCTTTCGGCTCAACTTCCGCATAGTCAACATCTCCGCAGAGCTTGCCGTTTTCATCTCTGTTGATACCGACATCAAGCACAACTGCACCGTCTTTTACCATATCAGCCTTGACAAATTTCGGTCTGCCGACTGCCGCTACCAATATATCCGCCTGACTGCAAATTTCTTTCAGATTTTTCGTTCTGCTGTGGCAAATTGTTACAGTACCGTTTTCGTGCAGCAAAAGCATTGCCATAGGCTTGCCTACAATATTGCTTCTGCCGATTACAACGCAGTTTTTGCCGTTTACATCTATATTTTCGGAATGTATCAATTCCATTACTCCCGCAGGCGTACACGGCAAAAAGTGATAATCACCTATCATGATTTTGCCGACATTTGACGGGTGAAATGCGTCAACATCTTTCAATGGAGATATTGCATTGATAACCGCCTTTTCATCAAGATGTTTCGGCAGGGGCAACTGACACAATATACCATTGATTTCGGGCTTGTTATTGAGTTCTTCCACCAATGCAAGCAATTCTTCCTGAGTAGTTTCCGCAGGCAGTGCATATTCTTCCGAAACAAATCCCACTTCCGCACAAGCCTTTTTCTTGTTATTCACATACACTCTTGACGCAGGGTCGTCACCTACGATTATTA
>Ga0310695_10005254_pt1 | contig 22796 bp, 19 predicted proteins | sample RumenRJG_04DNA_FD_203882 | JGI IMG/M metagenome (GOLD analysis project Ga0310695, IMG submission 203882) | Bovine rumen microbial communities from Lethbridge, Alberta, Canada - RJG_04 (v2) (version 2) | ecosystem: Host-associated > Mammals > Digestive system > Stomach > Rumen | place: Canada...
CCGCTCTCGATTAGGCCTCAAAAAGAGCGATATTGGAATGTCTGTATTTCTGCTATTGGAAGCACCTATGCTGCATGTGTTCCACAATACATTCCTTCTCAATCCCCTCTTACAGTTCATTGTCGTTTTCGGCACCATGGGCGGTCTTCTGATGTGGACTTATTACTACGATGTAGATATGATCCATCGTTGGATTGACAAAGGTCTCGACAAACAGCTCGCTTTGCTTGACTCCATCAAGAGCGGTCAGTTGGACAAGACCCAAACAGGCATCTTCTTAGAGTCTATTAAAGAGAAATTTCCTCCTGAGGACTTTTTCGACATTATCTGTTATGTGCAATTGCATGTGGAGTTGTCGGTAGCTGCTAAGAGCAGGGTAATGATTAGGGAATCAGGTCTGGTGAAAGATCTTCCTTTGACGAAGGAAAATAAGGCATTAATTCTCTCTCAATACGAAGAATATAAACTTCTTGAGCAGAGGTTAGGTAAGGCTGCTAGAATGACCGTCGCCCCTATTGTGAAATATTATCCTGCAGATTTTAAAGCCCTCGAAGACCTTAGGATTGAATGCAAAATGTCATCAGATTCACCATGATGTCTTGACAGATGACAGCTTCTCATTCTCTATAGGCTTGTCGAGAGATTTGCGGACAAAGCGCCGTTCAGCCAGTAAGGCGATCTATTTCAATGTGTGAAAAAGTGATCAGCGGAACCGTCTTTTACAAACAAATATGTTTATTTACAGATGACTTCGTTCGAAAGTACTCTTGTTCCTCCTTGTCTTAACTCTGAGGTGTTAATTCGGATGTCGCAATCTACTACGAAAATGGTGTTGGACTTGTTGGAGCGAATCACATTTGTTCATCTACACTATCGGTCCATACTCCGACGGCTTTTGCCCATCGTTCAATTACACTCTCTTGCTGCGCTCCAAGTTGGCACTCTCTTTGGTAGTCGCTGAGTGCTGACGAATCCTGGCTATCTGAGCCACCTTCTGCTCCCGCGAGCAAGGATGCAATGACATTTGTTGCACCTCCCGCTGCGCAGCCATGCTGTTCCTGCGGTGAAAATCGTTGATAAACCAACCGTCCGCTAATGAATTTTTCTGCATAACTATCAAGCTTTTGCAGACCCTCAGACGTAAAGCCCTCTGCAATAATAGTGTGGACGGATGCCCAAAAGTCTGCATTGTTCATATTCAATCCGATTTTGCTGCAAATATACAACTTTTTTTCGAAACTTCCAAAATGTCGTTACTTTTTTGTCCAGGTCTGGATTTCGTAGAACATGGCGAGGTAACCGCGGACCTTCAGGTTGTTGCCGTCGAGCCAGATGGAACACTTGTAGGTCTTGCCGTTCTTGGGGTTGTAGATCTTTCCGCCTTCCCATTTGTCCTTTTTCTTGGTGAGGCCCGTTAGGATGTTGACGCCAACAAGTTTACGGCTTTGTAGGTTCTTGTCAGGATTGTGGACGTCGAGCTGGCCGTCGCCTTTCTTCAGCCAGACAATCTTGCCATTCAGTTTGTCACCACTCTGGTAAATCTCCACTTGAGAATCACCACCTTCTGTTACCCACTTGCCAACAACGCTCTGAGCGTATCCGGCTGCTGACATCATCGCCAGCACTAAGCAAATGATTACTTTCTTCATATTATATCGTTATTTCTGGAGATAAAACAATAAGCTCTTGCAACTTCTGATTATAGAGTTAATCCCAAAGCTCTGGCAACAGCATTTTTGATGAATGCATTGATGGTGATGCCAGCTTTGCTTGCAGCCATTGCTGCTCCACTGTGTATCTCATGCGTAAGGCGTACGTTAAGAACACCAGTATAGGGTTTCCTCGGTTGAACGCCTTTTTCTTCACACAAAGAGAGATAGTCATCAACTGCTCCTTCAAAGTCTTTCGTCAATTCCTCAACTGTCTGACCTTCGTAGGTAATGCTGTACTTAGACATTCCTTGTACCTTTTCGCGTGACAATCTGCGAGATCATTTCCGTAAAACGCCACAATGTCCCAACGTCCCATTGTCACATTAAGGAACTCTTGGAGCAGCGAGAACCATCAAGTTTGCTTGTTTGGAGTGACAAGGGTTTTCCTGCATCATTCTTCTTATATTAGTTCAAGCGAAAGATATTTAAGTAATGATGCAACCATGAGAGACTGCATCATTTCATTGTTTCGTAATAAATGGCAGACTTCTTCACGAGTGAGTAGATGGACTTCCAACTCTTCCGTTGAGTCAAGGTGCTGCTCCGATATTTTCTCCACTCCTGTTGCCAGAAAACTATGTGTCAGATTTGTCATTGTGCTTGGATTAGCAGATAGCTCCATCAGTTTCTTCCATTCACCACCACCATAGCCAGTCTCTTCTTCCAATTCCCGTTGGGCTGCTTCAAGAGGTGTTTCGCCTTCTTCCATTACCCCACACGGAAGTTCATAGCAAGTACAGCCTAATGCATGGCGATATTGTCGTTCCATGACAAAATGGCCATCCTTAGTGATTGCAATAACATTGACCCAATCTGGATATTCCAGCACGTAATAATCAGGAATCTCCCTGCCGTCAGGCAACAGCAAGTGATCGCGCCGTGCTGTCAGCCAAGGTCTTTTGATTAGATACTCAGAATCTAAGACCTTCCATGTCCTGCTATAATCAATCTTCTTCATATCTTGTCTGCTATTCCAATAAGTTCCTCAAATTTATCGCTTTGGCTGGGAACAAAACATTGGTCAGAACATTTGGCTAACACGACGGATGCCGGCCACGAGAACGTCAATTTCGTCCTTGGTGTTATAAAGGGCGAAGGAGGCACGGACGGTGCCTGAGATGCCGAGACGATCCATCAAAGGTTGGGCACAATGATGGCCAGTACGGACAGCAATGCCTAAGCGGTCGAGCAGGGTGCCCATATCAAGATGGTGGATGTTGCCGACGTTGAAAGAGACGACAGCGTCACGCACATTGGGGACAGTCCCCCTGTAATTCGCTTCGCTGCTCACAGAGGGGACAGTCCCCTGTGAGCTCGGACCATAGATATGGATATCGGGAATGGTCTGGAGTTGCTCCATGCAGTAACGGGTCAGTTCCTGCTCGTGTTGCTGGATGGCGTCAAAACCAATGGCGTCGATGTATTCTATGGCTTTGGCTAATCCGTGGGTGGCTACATAGTCAGGTGTGCCAGCCTCGAACTTAAAGGGCAGGCGCTCAAACGTTGTCTTCTCCCACGTTACTTTGTCAATCATCTCGCCCCCACCCTGATAAGGCGGCAATTTTTCGAGCCATTCTTCCTTTCCATAGAGCACACCGATGCCCGTCGGTCCGTACATCTTATGGCCGCTGAAGGCAAAAAAGTCGCAATCCATGGTCTGTACGTCCACCTTAAAGTGTGGCGCACTTTGGGCACCATCTACCAAGACGGGAATGCCGTGCTCGTGGGCTATCTTGATGATTTCTTCTACAGGGTTCACAGTGCCCAATACATTGCTGACATGAGCAATGCTGATAAATTTAGTACGCTCGGTGATGTATGTCTCGACTGAATCGAGACACACACGACCGTCATCGGTAATGGGCAGATGCTTGACAACGATACCGCGCTTTTGGGCTTGCAACTGCCAGGAAACGATGTTCGAATGGTGCTCCATCTCTGTAACAAGCACCTCGTCGCCAGCCTGCATCTGCGATTCACAGAACGATGACGCTACCAGATTGATGGCCTCTGTCGTGCCACGCGTAAAGACGATTTCCTCTGTCTTCCTGGCATTGATAAACTGACGTACCTTTTCGCGAGCAGCCTCATGCAAATCGGTAGCCTGCTGACTGAGATAATGCACGCCACGATGCACGTTGGCATTCACGTTCAGATATTCGTCGCGCATGGCATCGAGCACACTAAGCGGTTTCTGCGTCGTAGCTGCATTGTCAAGGTATATCAACGGCTTACCGTAAACTTCCCGCGAAAGGATAGGAAAGTCCTGTCTTATCTTTTGGATATCGTACATTTTCTCTGTGTCTTTTTTATATGATTTTCAGCGCCATCATCGTCAAGTCATCGTTGGGTTCAGCGCCGTCACGGTGTTTCTCCACTGCGTCACACAAGTACTTGATAACCTGTTGGGCACCCTCAAAATGATTGTCATGTAATATCTTAAGCAGACGGTCGTCGCCAAATTGCTCCTGCCGTCTATTTTCAGCCTCGTTCAGTCCGTCACTATAAAGAAGCAGCGAACATCCATTGATATTATCGATGTGCTCACCGACAAAGTCTAATTCCGGCCATAAGCCAATGGGTGCATTACTCTCAATCTCCATGAACTTACCGTCAAGGACGGGCGGGTTATGGCCTGCATTACAGAAGTCCATGCGCCCTGTGTTCATGTCGATAAATGCTATGAACATCGTGACAAACATGCCGTTATCATTTTGTTCAGTAAACTCTGCATTCAGACGTGTAGCAATCTCCTGAGGCATACAGTTCTCTCTGGCCAACGCACGGAACATACGTGTGACCTGACCCATTAATAGTGCCGCAGGTACACCCTTGCCACTCACATCGCCCAGACAGACATAAAGATGGTTATCCTCTAACAGATAATCGTAGAGATCACCCCCCACTTCCTTGGCTGGCATCATATAGGCATAAAGGTCTAACTGCTTATGTTGCGGGAACTCACTGGGCACAATGGATTGCTGGATGTCGCGTGCAATACGCAACTCACTCTCATAACGCTCCTTGGCTGTCGTGGTTTCTTCCAACTTGTCATAAGCAGCCTGCAACTTGCCATGAGCCTCCTCCAATTCCTGGTGGGCAGCAGCCATTCGGCGCGCTGTGTTGCGCTTATGCAGCGTGTAGATGCCGAAGAAGATGATGATCAGCACCATTGCAATACCTGTGCTGACAAAACGCTGATGGGTCAGATCTGCCTGGTGGCGTGCTATTTCTGCCTCCTTGCCTTGTGTGTCATAGATGGTGGCCAACTCGGCTGTGGAACTGTTTTTCTGAGCGATAATAGCCGAGTCAAGCAGCCCCAATATATTTGCCGCTATGTTGTAGGCTGAATCACGACGTCCCGCCTCCAAATTGGCACGGAACTTAGGCAACAAATACAACTGGATATTGTCAAGCGACAGCTCTATACCTGTCTGGTTCAACAAATTGTCCAGATTGCGGTAGTTGTCGGCAGCATCGTTATAGCGATGAGCAGCTATCAGATAGTCGTTGGCGTTGATACGGCCTGCTCCAGTCTTCGAATAGTCGGTTTTCAGAAACTCCTGATAGGCCTTGGCAGCCTCCTTTGGTTGCTTTAAACCCTGTAAGGCTACGGCACGCATGATGTAGATACGTCCCTGATACTCATCGAAATATTCAACACGTGCATCGTCTTGCTGGCGATATTTATCCAATAGCATTTCTGTACGGTCAATCCAATAGATGGATTCAGCATAACGACGCGTGTTGATATAGGCCATGCTGGTATATACCGTACCCAGCACAGCCTCTTGGTATCCTCGGCTGGTTACGTCTGTCTGCCATCGCTTGGTATAGTGATCACGGGCAGAATTAAAACTCTTCTGAGCTTCTGTGTCCTGACCAAGATTCAGCTGACAGCAGCCGATATTATTCAACAAGATGGCATAGTCGATATCCGACCCGATACCCGTCTTATCCATTTGGGCGATGGCAGGGATGGCGACACGCAATGCACCTTCATAGTCGCCTTTTACCAACAGTAATTCCGACAGACGTCTGGCTACCTTGTTATAACACAGCTGGTCCTGGTCCGTCTTTACCTCACATTCAAGTGCTTTCTTATAGCATACCTCTGCCATGCGGTATTGCCCCTGATGATAATATGCCACACCACGCCAGCGGTTAGCGTTCAGTTTTGTAAGATGACCTGACTGTTCGAAACTGTCGGTCAACTCCACCATGTGCATATAATGCTTCAGGCGCCCCTCTTCGAACAACACACTATCGATATGCGACGAAACGGGACCCGTCTTGTGGTTATTATTACAAGCTGACATCATGGCAAGTACCATGATCAGTAGCAGGGCAATATGTCGAAGCTTTGTCTTCACTATTCACTCTTCACTTACACAGTTGGCATCCCTTACATTTATTGAGTTCTCCCCTGAAGCGTTTCTCCACCAGATAATGCAGACGGTCGCGCAGGGGCTCAAGCTGCATCTTGTCGATGACCTCGTTGATAAAAGCATTCTGCAATAGCACCTTAGCCTCCTCCAAAGAGATGCCACGCTGACACATATAGAAAAGGGCGGCATCATTGAGCTGACCAACGGTAGAGCCATGGGCACACTTGACATCGTCAGCATAAATCTCCAGCATGGGCTGGGTAAACATCCTTGCCTCTTTGGTAGCCGTCAGGTTCTGGTTTGTCATCTGCGAGGTGGTCTTCTGAGCACCATGTTCCACCAATACCCTACCTGCAAAGGCACCTGTTGCCTGATCGTCTAGCACATACTTATACAACTCATTGGATGTACAGTGGGGCACCTTGTGGGTAATCATCGTATTGTTATCCACATGCTGATGCTTGTCAGCTATCACGCAACCATAACACTGGCATTCGGCTCCCTCACCAGAGAAGGTCAAATCGAGTTTATTTCGAGTGACACCATTATGCAGGGTTATCACATTATGATTGACGCGACTGTCGCGCTGCTGGTCGATATAGACATTGCTTACACGCACATTCTTATGGTGTGTCTCCTCAAGACAATACAAATCCAATGAAGCATTCTCACCAACGTAGGCCTCAATGACTTGTGTAGCCAGGAAGTTCTTGTCGTCAGCAGCATGGTCGCAGAACAGCATCTTCAATTCTGCTCCTGCCTCCAAAACGATGAGCACACGACGGTTCACCATCAGATCGACATCACTACGCAGGATGTTGATGACCTGAATGGCACGATCCACCTTGACATTCTTAGGCACATAGACATAAAGACCATCTTGGGCTAGCATCGTATTCAAATCTGTGGTGGCATCATTGGCCTTACCTGCAAGCTTGTTATAGAGGTGAGAGGTGAGAGGTGAGGATTGTTCTTTCAGCGAACCAATAATCACGCCCTCAGGAAGTTTGGCCGATGCATGAGGTATTCTCTCACCTCTAGCTTCTAGCTTCTCGCCTCTATAGAACATATCATTGACCACAAAATAAAGACTTGTCGACAGATTAGGAACATCACAGCGGAAAGCCTTATAAGGATCAACAGGAATGGTCAGACGGTTCAGATTCAAGCCATAGTCAGGTGCGAAGAGCTTCTGGATGTCCGTATATTTGTAGCGTTCCACCTTCTTGCTGGGGAAACCACTCGACACAAAGCGCTCAAAAGCCTCATCGCGTACAGCGTTCATCACGTCACTGCTGTGCTCGTGAATCATCCCTCGCGCCTGCTTATAGAGGTCAATATATTGTTGTTCGCTGTTCATTATCTTTTCTTTTTGCAACGGACTACAGGACTTAAGGACTTTTCTGGCAAGTTCAGTCGTGTTAGTCCTGTAGTCCGTTGCTAATTACTCTTCTCCGATTTCTTCCTTAATCCAGTCATAACCGTGTTCCTGAATCTGTACGGCCAATTCAGGGCCACCCGTCTTCACTATCCTGCCCTTGTAAAGCACATGCACAAACTGGGGCTTAATCATCTCCAACAAACGGTCGTAATGGGTAATGACGATGCATGAGGTTTCCGGTGTCTGCAACTTGTTCACGCCCTCAGCAACAATACGCATGGCATCAACATCAAGACCAGAGTCCGTCTCGTCCAGGATGCTCAACTTCGGCTCCAGCATTGCCATTTGGAATATCTCATTACGCTTCTTCTCACCACCACTGAAACCTTCGTTGACGGAACGATTAGCCAGCTTTGAGTCGAGTTCCACCACCTTGCGTTTCTCACGCATCAGCTTCAGAAACTCAGCAGCATTCATTGGCTCCAAGCCCTGATACTTACGCTTTTCGTTGATGGCAGCCTTCATGAAGTTGGTCATCGACACACCAGGAATTTCTACAGGATACTGGAACGACAGGAACAACCCTTCGTGAGCACGGTCCTCAGGCTTCATCTCCAACAAGTTCTTGCCATTAAAGTAAGCCTCACCCTCTGTCACCTCATATAGCGGATTGCCCACCAATACAGCGCTGAGCGTCGACTTGCCAGAACCGTTGGGACCCATAATGGCATGCGTCTCACCATCGTTTATCACGAGGTCAATGCCTTTCAATATTTCTTTTTCGCCTATCTTGGCGTGTAAGTTCTTAACTTCTAACATCGTGTATATAATTTGCTTTAGGCTGCAAAGGTACGAAATTTAACGCAGATAATGCAGAAATCACAGATTTTTTTCTTGTTATTTCTCATTTAAAGCACAGGCAGCTGCCACACTGCCAGCCTCTAACAGTCGCTGTTGAGCCTCATCATAGTTCAAGCCCAGCATTTCCATGAGCATACGTGTACCACGATCCACCAGTTTGGCATTCTTCAACTGCATCTTAACCATACGGTTGCCTTTCACACGTCCCATGCGAATCATCAAGGCCGTTGAAATCATGTTGAGCACCATCTTCTGGGCCGTTCCACTCTTCATGCGACTGGAGCCCGTTACGAATTCTGGTCCAACAATGGTCTCGATGGGAAAGTCGGAAGCCTGTGCCAACGGAGTATTCAGATTACTCGTAATACAGCCCGTCAACAGGCCGTTCTGCTTGGCCAGTTTAATGGCACCAACCACGTATGGCGTCGAACCAGATGCCGCTATGCCCAACACCGTATCTATGCTTGTAGGCTCATGGGCCTGCAAATCCTTCCAACCTTGATCCGTAATGTCCTCAGCCTTCTCGACAGCATGACGCAAAGCCCTGTCGCCACCAGCAATAATACCTATCACCCTTGTGTCAGACACGCCAAATGTAGGGGGTAGCTCGCTGGCATCCAGCACTCCCAATCGTCCACTGGTGCCAGCACCGATATAAAACAGACGTCCACCCTTCTTCATACGCTTTTCCAAAGCCTCCACGAAGGGTTCAATCTGTGGAATGGCTCGCTTGACAGCCTCTGCAACACGATAGTCTTCTTCATTGATGTGCTGCAACAGTTCCGATACGGACATCTCTTCCAGATGATCGAATCGTGATGGCTGTTCCGTTATCTTATCTGATCCCATAATGGTTAGTAACCTCAACGATAATATGTTGACACTATAACTATCAGTCTTTCAGCGAGTATGTGATGGTAGTCACTACGCGCAGCTTCTTGATATACGGTGTGTTCTGGTCGCGATCCTCGATTTCAAACTGTCCTTGTCCAGCCGTCTGTATAGGTCCCAAGTCCGACTTGCTGGCTTCTGCAAATTGCTCTGCCGTTTTCTGTGCGTTCTTGATAGCCTCAGCCATCATCTCAGGCTTCATCTGCTGAAACGAGGCATACTCATACTGCGGATTGCTGTTCTCGATGGCAACACCCTGTTTCAACAGCTCTGCCTGCTTGAAGATGGCCTTGTTCACCTCCTGCACCTTGTTCGTAGCAACAGTTATCGTTGTGTTGACAATATAACGGAAGTTCTTCTGGTTGTCACCCCATTCGCGAGCCTCAAGGTCACTAATTGTGGGAGGATTCACTGTGATTTCCTTCTCGTCGAGTCCGTTCTGTTTCAAGAAGCTTTTGATTTTATCCGTTTGGAAATTGATATTCTCATAAAGCAGGGGCAGGTCGTTACCCGTCACCTTTGTTCCAATGCTCCACGTCACCTTGTCAGCAGGCACTTCGCGCTCTGCCAAGCCCTTCACTGTTACCTTGCGGTCCTTGTTGGCAAAGTTGTCGATGCCAGCCTTGATGAACCACCCTAAACATAAGATGCCTACAGCTATGAGGGCCGCAGAAATGATACGATTTTCTTTCATCTGTTACTGTGTTTTATTATTCAACGCTGCAAAGTTACGAAAAGTCGCGGTAAAGTAACAAACTTTTTTGAAGAAAAAGCGGGTTGTCTTGATTTTTATTTGTAATTTTGTGCCGAAATACTGTTTGCTATTGACAATTACGAATAAATAACTATAAATTAAGGTATTGTATATGATGAGAAAGAGTTTGTCATTATTGGTCTTAGGACTATTGATGTTGGCAATAGAGGCGCAAGGACAGCCTCTGTTGAAAACACACGTGGAAACGGGCGATGTTCAGGGTGTCGCTGATGGTACAGATTTGGCCATATTTAAGGCTATTCCGTATGCAGCACCACCAGTTGGCGACCTGCGTTGGAAGGCTCCACAGCCTGCCAAGGCCTGGGAAGGTGTCAGGGTATGCGACACTTTTGGACCCTTGCCACCACAGCCTACTCGTCCTGGACGTACAGCAGACATGATGAGCGAGGACTGCTTGTATTTAGGTGTCGCTACGCCAGCCAAATCTGTTACAGACCGTCTGCCCGTCATGGTATGGATTCATGGTGGTGGTTTTCAGACGGAGTGGTATGGTGGCGACCTGTGGACAAGCCTTGCCCGTCGTGGTGTGGTTATTGTCAGCCTTGAGTATCGTACTGGTGCACTGGGCTTTATGGCTCACCCCGAACTGAGCAAGGAGTCGGCTGACGGACATTCAGGCAACTATGGTCTGTTGGATCAGATATATGCCCTGCAGTGGGTTCAGCGCAACATCAAGAACTTTGGTGGTGACCCCTCGAAGGTGACCATCTTTGGCGAGTCGGCAGGTGCCATCAGTTGTAGCATGCTTTGTGCCTCGCCCCTGACCAAAGGACTTTTCCGTGCTGTCATCAGCCATAGTGGTGGTTCGTTTGCGCCTTGGAGTGACCAGCCACGCAGTTTGGGTATGGATGCCTCACAAAAGGGTGCTGAGCAGCAGGGACTGGCTTTCCAGAAGCACTTGAAGAAAAAGAATATCAAGCAGATGCGCAAGATGTCGGCTATGGAACTTTGCGACGGCAATGTAGGCTTTTCAGGCTTCTGGCCTTGTGTTGATGGCTATGTCATCTGCGACGACCAATACCGTCTCTATGAGCGTGGTGAATATAATGACGTGCCTGTTATTGTGATGACCAACAGCGACGAGGGAGCCCTCTTTGCACCAGGTAACATCAAGGTTGAGGACTATAAAAAGACTGTCAGCAGCATCTTTGGCAATTTTGCTGACGAGGCTTTGAAGGTCTATCCCGGCAATACCGACGACGAAGCCTGGCATGGCTTTGGCGATGCTTTCCGTGATATGGGTTTTGCATGGCCGTCCTATGCTTGGGTGAGCCTACAGGCCAAGACTGGCAAGAGTGGCGCGTATGCTGCTTATCTGGCACAGCCGTCTACACGTAGTTTCTCGCAGGACCCGCGTCGTAAAGGTGTGGCCCATGCCGACGACATCATGTATCTAAATAACGAGTTCCTGTCTCAGCCCGACAAATATCCCCATGAGGCCGCTGTGGCCGAGATGCTCCAGCGCTATTGGGTCAATTTTGCCAAGACGGGCAATCCCAATGGAAAGGGTCTGCCTTACTGGCCCACTTTCGACGAGAGCAAGCCTACCACGATGCAGTTCAGCAACGGTGCCTCACTCATCATGGTGCCCAATCGCAAGCAAATAGACTTTGTTGACCGTTTCTATAAAGCAAAGCGCGCAGAAACAGAAAGCCAACGGTAAAAAAAAGAAATAATTCTTTTGTATTGCGCTCAATTTTTCGTACCTTTGCACCCCAAATTAAAGTAGTTTTTAAGAAAAGTATTATGGCAAAGAAAGCACTTTTGATGATTCTCGATGGTTGGGGAATCGGTAAACATGGTAAGGGTGACGTGATTTTCAATACCCCAACACCTTACCTTGATCTGTTAACAGCAACATCAGCTCACTCTCAGCTCCTGGCCTCTGGTGAGGACGTTGGTCTGCCCGATGGTCAGATGGGTAACTCTGAGGTGGGACACTTGAACATCGGTGCTGGACGCATCGTGTATCAGGACCTTGTCAAGATTAACCGTGCCTGCAAGGACGGCTCTATCATGGAGAATCCGCAGGTGAAGGCTGCCTATACCTATGCGCAGCAGAATGGAAAGAAGCTGCACCTGATGGGTCTGACCTCAGACGGTGGTGTGCACTCAAGCCTCGACCATCTGTTCAAGCTCATCGAGATTGGTAAGGCATACGGACTGAAGAACCAGACTTTCGTTCACTGCTTTATGGACGGTCGTGATACTGACCCCAAGAGCGGTAAGGGCTTTATTGAGCAGGTATCAAAGGTATGTGCCGATAACGATGCTGCCATTGCAAGCATTGTTGGTCGTTTCTATGCTATGGACCGTGATAAGCGTTGGGAGCGTGTCAAGGAGGGTTATGACTTGATTGTGAATGGTACTGGTAAGCAGGCTACGGATATGGTTGCTGCCATGCAGGAGAGTTACGACGAGGGTGTAACTGACGAGTTCATCAAGCCTATCCACAATGCTTCTGTCAATGGTTGCATCGAAGAGGGTGATGTAGTTATCTTCATCAACTTCCGTAACGACCGTGCTAAGGAAATGACCATCGCACTGACTCAGGAGGATATGCCAGAGCAGGGCATGAAGACCATCCCTGGCTTGCAGTACTACTGCATGACACCATACGATGCTAACTTCAAGGGTGTGAACATCCTGTTCCCCAAAGAGAACGTAGAGGACACGCTGGGCGAATACCTCTCAAAGCAGGGCAAGAAGCAGCTGCACACTGCTGAGACTGAGAAGTATGCTCACGTCACCTTCTTCTTCAATGGTGGTCGTGAGGCTCCATACGAGGGTGAGGATCGTATCCTGGTTCCATCACCAAAGGTGGCTACCTACGACCTGAAGCCTGAGATGAGTGCCTACGAGGTAAAGGATAAGCTGGTTGGTGCTATCAATACACAGGAATACGACTTCATCGTGGTGAACTTCGCCAATGGTGATATGGTGGGCCACACAGGTATCTACAACGCTATTGCCAAGGCAGTTTGGGCTGTTGACAACTGCGTGCGTGAGGTCATCGAGGCTGCTAAGGCTAACGACTACGAGGCTATCATCATTGCCGACCATGGTAATGCTGACAATGCCATCAACCCTGATGGTACACCTAACACAGCACACTCACTGAACCCCGTTCCCTTCATCTATGTAACCAACAACAATAGCGCTACTGTGAAGGACGGTCGTCTGGCTGACGTGGCTCCCTCTATCCTGCACATCATGGGATTGGAGCAGCCTGCAGACATGACTGGTGAGAACCTGATAGAAGATTAAACATTAAAGATTAAATTCGCTTCGCTCAGAAACGTTGACAGTGAACGTTTTTCATAAAGCACCATTACTAATACCCGCTGTCTGTATGATGGCGGGTATTGTTTTGGGCAGCCATCTGGTGCTGTCTGTACCTTTCTGCATCGTTCTATTGCTGGCAATGGTTATCGCTACAGCCCTGTTAGGGCGATGGGCCCGATTGCAAACCTTAGGCATCGCGCTATGTTCTGTGGTATTGGGTATATTGGTCACAGAGATGGACTTGATCAAGGTGGATGATGGTGAACTTTCACGCGTAGAGCGGACACAACAATACTTTCTGCACCAGAGAACGCTGTTGCTGGAACGCTTACAGTCGTCAGGCTTATCTGACAATCAATATGCCGTTGTGGCAGCAATGGCGTTGGGCGACAAATCGGCATTAACCCATGAACTCAAGGACACCTACTCCAAAACGGGTGCCTCGCACATCCTGGCACTCAGCGGCCTGCACTTAGGTATCATCTACGCCCTGCTGTCAATGCTCGTTGTGGGGCGACGTTGGCAGATGGTAACACAAGTGGCCATCATCCTCAGCATCTGGGCCTTTGTGTTCTTGGTAGGCATGTCTGCCAGTGTGGTTCGTTCGGCAGTCATGCTAACGGTTTATGCCCTACTGGCATTGGGTCATCGACAGAAGATGTCTGTCAATACGCTGGCCTTTACAGCCATCGTCATGCTGTTAGTCACACCAAAGGCTTTGTTCGATGTTGGATTCCAAATGTCGTTTATGGCTGTATTCTCCATCCTGCTGTTCGTCCCCCTCTTCTACAGGCCTTTCTCCGCAGAATACCTGATGACGCATCGTGTGGTGAAGTGGCTATGGGGCATGGTGGCCGTATCCATAGCAGCCCAGATAGGCGTAGCACCACTGATAGCCTACTACTTCGGACGCTTCTCGTGCTACTTCCTCCTGACCAACTTCATCGTCATACCAGCAGCCACCCTCATCCTATACCTCTCGTTTGCCACACTGCTCATCCCCTCAATAGGCGTCGCCCTTGCCAGCATCGTAGGATGGCTGAATACCACCTTATTATATATAGCCACCATCCCTGGTGCAACTATCGAGGACTTGCACCCCTCCGTTATGCTCACCGTTTCCATTTATGGCGTCATCTTCGCAGCATATTATCTGCTGTGGCTGACGATACCAAAAACCGAGTGATGTGAGGGCAATTACTTCTGACAAATCAAGTGTCAGTCCCTTGATTTATAATTTTCGATATTCCGATGTTTCGATATTCCGATATTTCGATGCTGTTACTCAATCTTTCTTGTTCCATTGCACTCTGGATAGCCACTGCAACTCCAAAACTCCTTACCAGAATTGATTCCTTTTTTGGCAACTCGTTTAATCATAGGTTTGCCGCATCGTGGACAAACAGGTGCACCTGCCTGAGTACTTTGCTGTGATCTATAAGCAAGACGCTCAGCAGTAAGCCCTTCTGTGAAGCCTCCCTCAATCTTGAAGGTATCTAACTGACGCTCTATCTGGCGACTAACCATCTGAATAAGGCGGTTGCAAAGCACAAGCATACAGTTGGCATACATTAACGAATCGCCACTTTTTAGCCATTTGTCAAACTTGTGTTTCTGAGTAAGAATATGAATGCTGCTTTTATGCAGGACATCATCTTTGTATTCTGGTGAGTCAAGATGAATTCTGTTGACTTCTTGATATTCTGGCGAATGAACTGACCAAGGGATACTCTCATTGCGAAGCAACCAATTTAAATAGTCGTTGGCTAGTTCAGCCAGTGTGGCACGGGCTACATCGGTCAATTTCATTTCTGTCTCCTTTGATGTAGAATGACGCGAACTGCCTTCGGCAATGTTTGCTGGGGCCGAGCGAGCTGCCATCGTCATCTGATCGAACTGTCGTCCACAAGGGTCGTTACTATGATTCAAGAATGAAACACAGAAATCTTGAGTCGCTAATTGAATAACATTTGCAAGCACCCATGTGTCCAGCCAGTAAAAACCGAATTTTGATATTTCCATTGCTTTTTATCGTTATGAAATGGTCTCGTTATCTCCTTACCTATCTATCTCAATGTCTCGATATATCGATTTTAATTTGACTGCAAAAGTAATCAAATTATTCGGTTTTGGTTCCTTTTTCCTCAAATTATCAACGAATGATGCAGTTTTTTCGCTATAACATATATAATGTGGTAACTTTTTTGTATCTTTGCAATGGCTTCTTACCGTTAGGTATGGAGCTTAGGCAGATACCGAGATAATATCATTCAAAGACCTCGGAAAGAAGCATAAACGAATATAATTGAGAAAAAATGAAAACAACGAAAGTCTGGAGAATCGCCTTTATGATGCTTGCTGCCTTCTCCCTTGCCTTTTGCAGCAGCAATGACAACGAGCAGGAAAAAACAATTACTGTTTTTCCTGAGGAGCAGATTAAGTTCTTCGTCTGCGAAGCGAGTGGCGATACAAAGGGCGCGATTGCCGTCATCGATACCCTCTTCACCGAGGACGACATTGAGTGGTTCAACGTTAGCACCCGCGAAATCCGCTTCAAGAAGCAGGACGAGCAACTTTTCAATAAACTGATGAAGAACTATCATCAAGAAAATCTGGAGTTTCACCTCGGCGAGAACTTCTTGTTTGAGGTCAGCCGTTTTGTGTCCGACTTCGACAGTCGCATCTTCTACGACCTTGTTCTGCACTATTCTTTGATTGGCGAGGACGAAGGCAATCCCCGCTACTACCTGCACGACTGCTACCCAGCACAGTTCATCAGCGATGAGCGCACGCAGGCCAACATCAAGAAGAATGCCGTCCAGTGGGAGACCTTCACAAAATATCTTGAGAACAAAGGTAAACTAAAGAAGTAAACGAACATGATGAAACAACGATATGCAGTAGTGGTGCTCTTTGCACTGATAATCGCTTCGAGTATGGTGAGCCTAACCAGCTATAAGACCACTGAGAAGTTGGTGACTGAGGATGTGAACCAGGCATTGGCCAAAGCTCTAGATGAACAGCAGTCGGACGTCATCAGTGCTGATACGATTCAGGTGTTCAATAGTCACCTGCAAATAGAGGGTTTGAGAGGAAATGCTGTTTTGGCGGTGGACACCAAAAAAGGATTCCGTCCTCGTCCGCAGGTATCGACAGCGACGATTCTCTCACTTTCTGACCAGCGTCCTTCGATGATTCTTTGGTCGATGGCAATGTTATGGGGATTGTTCTGCCTGTATCAATATCGACGCAATGTGACGTTGGGACTCTATGGCGGCTTGGCTCTGCAAGACGGGCGATTCATTAATGCAAAAGGCTGCGAAGTAAAGCTTACTCCAATGCAGCAGCAACTGATGGAGATGCTGTGGCAGTCACCCTCGCATCAACTGTCGAAAGCAGAGATATGCGATGCGCTTTGGCCCAAGAAACCCGATGCCAGCGAGACACTTTACACCCTTATCCGACGCCTGAAGCCCATCATAGAAGAACATTCCGACCTCAAAATCGAGTCAGACAGGGGCAAGTCATACGGACTGACTATCAGGTAGATAGGCGCTTGTCAGATTAATGTCAGACAAATGTCAGACATTATTTTTGGTGACAATTGATAGTCTTCATACCTTTGCCGGAAAAAAGGCAAACGTATGATGAAACTAACATCTTTTTCAAGAATCAACACCTGCATGGCGTGGCTTGTCTTTGCCATTGACGCTATTGTCTATGGACTGACTGTGGAACCAACGGCCAGTCTGTGGGATTGTCCTGAATTCATAGCGTGTGGCTATAAGTTGGAGATTGGTCACCCGCCTGGTGCACCTGTCTTTATGTTAGCCGCCAACCTGTTCTCACAGCTGGCCAGTGATCCTTCTCATGTGGCGCTGATGGTCAATCTCCTATCGGCACTGCTGAGTGCGGGCTGCATATTCTTTCTGTTTCTCACGGTGACTCACCTTGCCCGGAAACTGATTTGCACTATCAGTGATAGGGAGATGAGCATTTCGCAGGTCATCACTATTGAGGCGTGCGGCATGGTTGGCGCATTGGCCTACACCTTCAGCGACACGTTCTGGTTCTCGGCAGTCGAGGCAGAAGTTTATGCCTTCTCCAGTTTTCTGACAGCCCTGATGTTCTGGCTGATTCTGAAATGGGAGAACGAGATGGATAAGCCCGGCAGTACTCGATGGATTGTCCTGATTGCCTATATTACAGGATTGTCCATCGGTGTCCATCTACTTTGTCTGCTCTGTCTGCCCGCCATGTCGTTTGTGGTATATTTCCGTCGAGCAAAGCGGGTCACGTGGATGGGGATGCTGAAAGCACTCATCGCTGGCGGTTTGTTGATAGCCGTTATCCTCTTTTGTCTTATTCCTGGCGTGGTAAAAGTTGGCGGAGGGTTTGAACTGCTGTTTACCAATGTGCTGGGTTGCCCTTACAATACTGGACTCATTTGCTACATCCTGCTGCTGACAGGAACAATCGTCATTGCCTATTATAAAGTAAAGAGAAGGGCCGTCAGGCTATCGTTGGCCTGCCTGCTGATGATGCTCATCGGCTACAGTAGCTATGGTGTCATCTTCATTAGGGCCAATGCCCAGACGCCGATGTGTGAGAATTCGCCTGACAACATCTTCTCTTTGGGCAGCTATCTGAACCGCGAGCAATATGGCAAGACACCGCTGTTCTATGGTCCTGCGTATTGCAGCGAAATAGACCGCGTAGCAGAAGGAGAGTACCTGGTGCCGAGACAGAAGGAAGGCAAGGCCGTCTATCGTCCCTGCGGCAGAAAAGGGAAGCAGGAATACGAAGTGGTACGCCATGATATTGATTATCTCTATAAGAGTAATATGTACTTCCCCCGGATGCATTCCTCACGACATACCAAAGCCTACGAGGACTGGATGGGTGGTGTCGAAAAGAAGGACGGCGTACCCACTGCTGCAGAGAATCTGCGCTTCTTCCTATCCTATCAGGTGAACTTTATGTACTGGCGTTATTTCCTGTGGAACTTTGTAGGGCGACAGAACAACATTCAGGGACACGGAGAGGTCGAGCACGGCAACTGGATTACGGGCTTCCGATGGATAGACGACTGGCTATTAGGTTGCGACACGTCGAAACTGCCGTCGGACCTGAAAAAGAACAAAGGGCGTAACGTATTCTATGGATTACCGCTGTTGCTCGGACTGGTGGGAATGTTATGGCAATGGCGTAAAGGACGTGAAGGTAAGCAGCAGCTTCTGGTTGTCATGCTGCTGTTCCTGATGACGGGACTTGCCATCGTGGTCTATCTAAACCAAACGCCGCTCCAACCGCGTGAACGTGACTATGCATACGCCGGTTCGTTCTATGCCTTTGCCATCTGGATAGGCATGGGAGTGGGAGGCCTCACCCCCAACCCCTCTCCAAAGGGCGAGGGGAGTGGTTACTTTCAAGGGCAGAAACTATGGCACAAGCTATTTACTCCCCTCGCCCTTTGGAGAGGGGCCGGGGGTGAGGCTCTACTCTGTCTGCTGGTTCCCATCCAAATGGCAAGCCAGACGTGGGATGACCATGACCGCTCAGGCCGTTATACCTGTCGTGACTTCGGTGCCAACTACCTTAACAGTATGCAGCGAGAGGGACATCCCATCATCCTGACCAATGGCGATAACGACACTTTCCCGCTTTGGTATAACCAGGAGGTGGAAGGTGTGCGCACCGACACCCGCGTCGTTAATATGGAATACCTGCAAACCGACTGGTATATCGACCAGATGAAGCGTCCTGCTTACGACTCGCCACCCCTGCCCATCAGCCTGAGCCATGAAGACTACAAGGAGGGCCGGATGGAGTATGTACCCATCGATACTGACAGCATCACCATCGGCCCAGCGACCATCTCACTGAAGGGCAAGAAGGGTCTCTACAAGAACGAACTGATGGTGCTCGACATGCTGTTGCAGGCCAATTCTCTGACCTTTAGTCAGAGTGTGGCGTTGCGATGGGAACGCCCCGTCTATATGTCCATCAGCATGGGTTCCGACATTCTACCCTTCCTCCGCGACCACTTGGTACTCGAAGGACTTGCCTATCGCATTTCTCTGACTCCTAGTCAGAGTGTGGCGATGCAATCGCCTACGGCTACCACGCAGAGGATAGACGTGGAGAGGCTTTATGACAACATTATGCACCGCTTCCGCTATGGAGGTCTGAGCACAAAGGGAATCTATGTAGATGAGGATATCAAGCGTATGGCCAATACTCATCAACTCATCATGGGTGTACTTATCGACTCTCTTCTTCAGCGTGGTGACTTGAAACGAGCCTTAAATGTATGTCATAAGTGGCAGAAGGAAATGCCGCAGGAGAACGTGCCCTATACAGAATACGCATTGTCGATGGCCCGTTGTTATTATATGGCACGCCAGCCAGAACAGGGTGACGAGATTGTCAGCGACCTGCTGCGCCGTTCTGACGAATGGCTCTCTTGGATAAATACCATCAAATCATCGCGTCGTGCCGGATCTCTTTACAACCGCTACACATGGATGCAGACCATGGAGCAGGCACTTGTCGTAGCAGAACAATTTGAAAGAAGCAAATTCATTCATCAATACATCAAGCAATATGAATACTACATCAAACAATACCAACAAAATTAAAGACTCATTATCAGCCAGCCTTAGTAGCAGGCGAATCATCATAATTGCATGCATCTTAATCATCTCAGGCTATATCCTGATGTCTGGGGCAAAAAGTACTGAACAATCTTTCAATCCAGCAATCTTCTCAACCAGTAGGATTGTCACAGCCCCCATGCTATGCCTCGCAGGCTATCTGCTGATTATACTTGGGATTCTAAGAAAACGATGGTGAATGCAGGGGTTACCCTACACCCTACACTCAAATCACTGGGAATACCGATGTATAAAGGATTTGAGCACAGTGTAGGGTGCTCTTGACCCTCCACTCACCCTTACCTTACCCTACACTCAGACGTCACAACTCTAGGTAAGCAGAATACTGAAAGAAAGCTAGCGGATAGGGAAACCCAAGCTCGCTGTTTTTCCGTAGGCAGCGAACTCCGAGTCCGCAGGCTGCGAACTGGCAGTCCGTGCCCGTCGGACTGATGGTTTGTATTAATAGCATCGATTGCAAGTATTAATATCTACTGACGTTGGTAGTGAAACCTTGAGTGTAGGGTCAGTGGAGGGTGAGTGGAGGGTTTGGAGTACCCTACACTCCTTATAAGTCCTTTGTACAAAGGCGTTTTAGCCTATCAGAGTGTAGGGTGTAGGGTAAATCGACAAAAAAGCTTTTTTCTTAAGAAAAGCGGAACCTGTTACTTGCCGATACCTGCTTGAGTTGTTACTCCGAAAGTAATTTTGAATACTCTTGGAGTATTTCCGATTTCTCCGAAAGTATTGGACAACATTGCTGAATCCAATTTTCTTGTAGTCTGAATACTTCTCGCTAGTGGTTTGAATGTTTAGAAGTTTAGATGTTTAGAAGTTTAGATTTTGGTATCTATGTAAATATAAAAATTATTATTTTTCTTTTTTACTATAAACGCTAAACATCTAAACTTCTTAACTTCTTAACTTTTGTATTCCCGATGAGAGAAACGTCGTTTCTCTAACAGCAACATGCCGTTTCTCGATGAGCGAGAAGCCTAGTTACTCGACAACTCTGCACTTTCAAGTCAGAGACCCGCATTTTCAATTGGAAAGTTACCACTAAGCGCTGAACGTGTCAATGTGCCAGACCCTTCCGGTTTTGTCGATTTTGAAAAAAAATTGCAAAAGTTTGGAATCTTCCATTTTTCTTTCTATCTTTGCAGTGTCTTCATACCGAAGCTTTGCTTGTAGGCGGAGTTGATGAGGGTGGAGACCTATATATAGGAAAAAGCGTTATCTTGCGCTTTGTGCTTGACCTTTCGGAATCTGGCAGTTCCAAACTAATCGTCAATTTGCAAAGCAACAATGACGCTCATGGGTATGTAATATTCGTACCAATGATAGCCGCTAACCATTATAGGCTTTCTGCTGTCATAGTCGTATATTTACATACTAGCGTGGGCTTCGGCGTTGCTCGTTCTGACGATTAGTGCGATGCCAGAGCCTCGGAAGGTGGGACGAGTAACAGATAGACTCCCACGCTTCTTTTTTGTATATCTGCTAATATTTTATAAATCCAGTTTTGGGAGTATCTGGGAAAATGTATTATGTAATGGACTACAAAGACAAGTACATTTCATCAATAGAAGATTACCTCGATTGGATTTCACTATCGAGAAAAACAGATATTAATAATAATAAATCAAACTTTAGCGATGGTCTTTCAAATGTGTATTATAGAGGACAAGCTTGTATTAGTTGGGAAATAACCGCAAGTATTTTTCGAGAACCATATAAAAATAATGTTCTCGCTGAACACAAGTTGTTGAATGAAGCTAGTGCTCAATTATGGAATAAGTTGTCCAACTTTACAACGCATTTAGAAAAACTTATTTACTTACAACATTATGGAATGGCGACTCGACTACTTGATGTTACCTATAATCCACTTATTGCTCTCTATTTCGCATGCTGTTCTGATGATAAATGTGATGGAGCCATATATAGTGGGGTTAAGTATGAGAAAGAGAATCCGATAATAGCAGAACTGACAGCCGAATTTATATTCACCCAGGTTTGGACGAATATTACAGAAAGTCTCAATCAATATTCAATAGAAAAGGGGGTACAGCTTAATGACTTCTTAGAACCGTTATTTATATATCCACCGATTAATAACCCCAGACTTAAATCACAGAAAGGAGCTTTCATCATGTGCCCTTTGATAAAGGATACTGGTGATAATATTATCCGATATAGTGATTCCTTGGATAATAGTCCTTTCTTTGGATATAATAGAGCTATCGTTCCTCATGAAAAAAAGACTGAATTACTGAAAAGCCTTCATATACTTGGAATAGATAAAGGTAATGTATATCAGGATTTGACAAGTAGTCTTTATACTATTATGCAAATAGAGAAATGGAATATAGAAAAAACTAACAATTTATTATTCGAATAGAAATGGAACAATTAAAACTAAAAATTTTACTCTCAGTGCTAATATGCATAGTTGGAGTTAAGGCATTTGCTTACGACATTGAAGCAAAAAATGAAGATGGTGTAACAATTTATTACAATTGGATTAATGACAAAACAGAATTAGAAGTAACCACATCAAAATATTCTGGTAACATTGTTATTCCTAATTCTATAACTTATGAAGATATAAGCTATAGTGTTACATCTATTGGTGACTGGGCATTTAGTGATTGTTCAAACTTAACAGAAATAACAATCCCAAACAGTATTAAATCTATTGGTCCTCGTGCTTTTCGTGATTGTATCTAAACGGGTATAAACAACCAGGAATATCTAATACTAACTGCGCATAAAGCGCTCATTTTCAATAACTTTTGATTTTTAACACTTGATGGCTGGAATTTGGTAGTAACCGAATTTCAGTAT
>Ga0310695_10005258_pt1 | contig 22784 bp, 18 predicted proteins | sample RumenRJG_04DNA_FD_203882 | JGI IMG/M metagenome (GOLD analysis project Ga0310695, IMG submission 203882) | Bovine rumen microbial communities from Lethbridge, Alberta, Canada - RJG_04 (v2) (version 2) | ecosystem: Host-associated > Mammals > Digestive system > Stomach > Rumen | place: Canada...
GATAAATCTTTGGTATAAAAACCATGCGGTTTCTATACATTATGCGGTATTAGTACTCTTTTCAGAATATTATTCCCCACTGAAAGGCAGGTTACTCACGCGTTACTCACCCGTCCGCCACTAAGTTAGAGGAGCAAGCCCCTCTAACTCCGTTCGACTTGCATGTGTTAGGCATGCCGCCAGCGTTCGTCCTGAGCCAGGATCAAACTCTCAAAACCATTGTATTGAAACACCGAAGTGTTTTAATCAAGTTTCGAGCATTCTTATGGCTCTCATTTTACGCTTTCGCATTCATTTTTAAGTGTTTTGTCACTTTGTAATTATCAAGAAGTACATACTTCTCAAAGTTAATTACGGGTATAATTGTCTTTCTTGTCACGTTGTTTAATTTTCAAGATCCTCGCCGCTTCATTCAGAAGTTTTTTTCTTTCGTTCAGCGACTTGATTATTATATCACACTGTTTCTCATTTGTCAAGAGTTTTTTTAAATTTCTTTAAAAACTTTTTTTGCACTCTGTCGAAATTTGTTTTCGTGCGACAGCTTGTTTATAATACCACACTCATTTTGATTTGTCAACCCCTTTTTTCAAAAATCCGCAAAAAAATTTCCACCGACTTACTATCAGCGGAAATCCGTCAAAACGCCTCCTATGGAGAAAGTAAAACTCTTTGACAGCAGACAAAATCAACTTAATGCAACCAGTATCAATCCCCAATGGGAAAGGTAAAACTGGCAGAAAGGATATATGACAACGCTAATCAACCGTATCAATCTCCGATGGAGAAGGTAAAACTGGGGTATTGACCGAAAACGGAATGACAAAAATTATAGTATCAATCTCCTATGGAGAAGGTAAAACCCGTATATTTAACAGGTTTGGTGTGATTATAACATAAAATATCGTTTTTGTCAATGGTTTTTGTCGCCTTTTGGTTAAAAAAGAGCCATTTTTTCTGTCGACCTGCATTGATACGCTTCCAAAAACGGTATTGAAAAAGCATTTTTAAGGTGGTTGACAGAAAAAATCAGGACAGCCTTTTGACTGCCCTGATGCTAAACCATGATAAGAATAGCCCGTTGCCTCTTTTATTAAGTTGCTGCAAATGAATAATTCAAAATTTTTGCGTTGTAAGCCGTCAAAATATCACTTAACTACATTTAAAACCATATATTTTTTAGCAATAGTGCCCGAACTGTCTTTAACTTTCACGCATACATTATATTTTACCGCTGCTTTCGGATTGATAACCGTTTCGGTTTTATCCTTGAAATTCTGCACGGTTGTCCATTTTGTCGTGCCTGCCTTTTTATAATACACCGCATACGTATAAGGTGCTGTTCCTCCAACCGCTTTATTGTAAGTTGTAATGCTTTCACCGAATTTTATTTCCTCTGCCGACATCTCTGAGATATTGGAAAGGCTTTCCGTAACCGAAAGTTGATAAAACTTCTTGTCAACCGTGCCGTCACTGTCCTTGACCTTGACGCATATATCATATTCCGTCATGGCTTTGGGAGTGAGTTTTATTTCGGAGTTTTCACTGAAATTCTGAACAGTTGTCCATGCCGAGCTGCTTGCTTTCTTATACTGCACGGCATATTGATATACACCCGTGCCGCCCTGACCTGACGCATTGATTATAAGGCTTTCACCGTATGCGACACTCTCTTTTACAGTCGTGGTATTGGCAAACGGCAGCTTTACGGAAAGTGAAAATGTCTTTTCATTGACGTTTCCAAGCCTGTCTTTTGCACTGACTTTTATTTCATAATCCGTTGCCACTTTCGGAGTTATCGAAACAGATGCATTTTTTGAATACTTCTGAGCCGTTGTCCAATTCTCATCATTCAGTTTCTTATAAGCAACTTCATAAGTAAATGAACCCGCACCGCCTGCCGCTCTTGCACTTACCGTCACACTATCGCCTAAAAGAATTTCATTGGCGGAAATCTTGGAACGGTCCACAATATCCGAAAGTTTACTTACTATGACCTGTATCTTTGCCGAAACTCCGTTGTATGTCGTTACATTCACCATTGTTATGCCTGCACCCACACCTGTTATGTTCCCTTGGTTATCAACCGTGCATATCTTCTTATTATCCGAAGTGTAGGTATTATACAGAGATGTACTTCCCTTTGAGGTCTTTACAAGTGAGGATATGTTCACCGTTTCGCCTGTAAAAAGACTTGTTATGCTCTTTGTAAATTCAACCGTTTCGGGCGGTTTCTTTACAGTAAATTTGCACTCCGCATACGCCCCGTTCGGCAGCTGTGCCATTATATTTGCCGTGCCTGCTTTCAGTGCCGTTACAAGTCCGTCCTCCGATACAACCGCCACTTCTTCATTATCCGATATGTACGCTATACTATTATTATTTCTTGTATCTGCCGTGAATATGTCATATTCAAGCTGATACTCCTCACCTGCACCAAGCGTCACGCTCTCCGCATTCAGCGTTACATTGGAAAGACTGAAAAAGTTTACTGTCCTGTTCACTGTCACACTTCTGCCGTTCTTTGACAGTCCCGTTATCTTCACCGTGACTTTGTCGTCACACGCAAATTTGCTGTTTACCCCGAATATCAGGCACGGGCATTCATCATAACTGTCCTGATGTACGCTCATGTGACAGTTTTCGGGTATGTTTGCACCTGTAAAATGCCAATGTTCACCCGTTTTTTCCGACTTTATATCAACCGTCACACCCTCTACTTTCGGTCTGCCGTAGCCGTCACCAAGCTGCAACGCAAATGCTCCGTTCTTAAACAGCTCATACGGCATATCCTCCGCAGGCCACATGACATAATCATCTGCAAAATGGTCTTTCCTTGAACGGTCATACGTATATACCGCATACTGATTATCTACCTGCCCAAAGCCTATCTCCTGCATTTCCGTACTCAACGCCATGAACTTATAGCCTGCACCCTGTATATTCTTATCATACAAATCCCTTGTCCAGCAGCTCAATACCGCATCTGCAATATTATCGCAGTCCGAACCGATTACTACTTTCTGCCTCGCAACCTCCGCTTTCTGATACAGCATATTCGGGAAATTATCCCTCTGTTCATTGTAATATGCCGTATTGCCGTTGAATGCATTCAGATATGCAACTGCCTGTGCGTCCCCGCTGTATTCATCATTCAGCCTTATATCATCGGGCAACCCCACTATATACCTGCAAAAATTCAGAATATTCAAAGCATTCAGCTTGTCACTCTTTCCCACTTCTCCCGGTACAAACGGATTCTTAAACGAATAGTCCCTCTCGTAACTGATATTCTGCCCTACGTCAAACAACAATTCATTGTACTTCTCGATGATCTGCTCCTTGGTCGGCACGTTCAAATAATAATTCCTTGGTATATATATCACATTATTATTTGCCGCCTCAACAGGCATTGACATACTCATCAATGCACTGCCCGTACTTCCCGCAATACACAATGACAAAAATGCACTTAATATTCGCTTTTTCAAGTGAAACACCTCTCCTTATAAAAAAATTTTATACAACTTAATCATATAAACCTTTTGACTTTTTGTCAATACATCAATTTACACTAACAAATAAATACTTTTTTGTCATATTTACCATAACGTGAGTTCGATATAACTGAAAAATATTCTGACAATGATGAAATGAAGTATGTCGTTCCGAACGCAGTGAGGAATCTTCAAAAGATTCTTCGTCGCTGTCGCTCCTCAGAATGACAGTATAATAATTTTTCGTTTTCATCGAACTCACGTTAACATATAAAAAAACAGGACAATCCTTACAGACTGCCCTGTTATACCGAATGCTGATTAACCGTTGTATGAATAGTTGGGTGCTTCCTTTGTTATCTGTATGTCATGCGGGTGACTTTCTTTCAATCCTGCTCCCGTAATGCGTACAAATGTTGCCTTGTCGTGAAGTTCCTGTATGTTTGCACAGCCTGTATAACCCATACCTGCTCTCAGACCGCCTACAAGCTGATATATTGTATCGGACAACGCTCCCTTATAGGGTACTCTGCCTTCCACTCCCTCCGGTACAAGCTTCTTATTGCCCGACTGGAAGTATCTGTCGGCACTGCCTCTGCCCATTGCTCCAAGACTTCCCATACCTCTATATACTTTAAACTGCCTGCCCTGATATATCTCTGTTTCTCCGGGTGACTCCTCACAGCCTGCTACAAGCGAACCTATCATTACGACACTGCCGCCTGCCGCAAGTGCTTTTACAATATCTCCCGAATACTTCACACCGCCGTCTGCAATAATCGGAATTCCATGCTTTGATGCCTCGTATGCCGCATCATATATTGCCGTTATCTGCGGCACACCGATACCTGCCACTATTCTTGTCGTGCATATAGAACCCGGTCCTATACCTACTTTCACGCAGTCCGCACCTGCATCTATCAATGCCTTTGTACCCTCTGCAGTGGCAACATTTCCTGCTACAAGCTGAACATTCGGGAATGCTTTCTTTACCTTTCTCACCGAATTGACAACATTATCATTATGACCGTGTGCGGAATCAAGTACAAGCACATCTACCTGTGCTTCTACAAGTGCCGCCACTCTGTCAAGCACATCGGGCGTTGCACCTATTGCCGCTCCGCAAAGCAGTCTGCCATTCCGATCTCTCGCACTGTTCGGGTACTGCACGGACTTCTCTATATCCTTTATCGTGATAAGCCCTTTCAGCATACCGTTTTCATCAACTATCGGCAGTTTCTCTATCTTATGCTGTTTCAATATCTGCTGGGCATCTTTAAGCGTTGTGCCTACCGGTGCAGTGATAATATCTTTATTCGTCATTACCTGTGAAATCTTCTGGCTGTAATCGCTCTCGTCCATGAATCTCAAATCACGGTTGGTAATCAATCCTACAAGCTTTCCGTTCTCACATATCGGCACACCCGATATTTTATATTTTGCCATGAGCCTGTTGGCATCATACACATAATGCTCGGGGGTCAGGAAAAACGGATTTACGATAACACCGTTTTCGGAACGCTTTACCCTGTCAACTGCATCCGCCTGCTGCTCAATGCCCATATTCTTATGTATGATTCCCATACCGCCTTCACGGGCTATCGCTATTGCCATTCTCGTTTCCGTTACCGTGTCCATTGCTGCTGTTATAAGAGGCGTATTCAATTTTATCTTGCTCGTTATCCATGTACTGATATCTACATCTCTCGGCTGTACACTTGATTCTCCCGGTATCAGCAAGACATCATCAAATGTAAGACCTTCTTTTCCAAACTTGTCCATATAACCTGTTGTCAGCATTCTTTGATCTCCTCCGCTTTTTTATATATTTAATGTCTAATTATATCATAAAAGAATTATTTATTATTCTTTTTAAGAATATTTTTCCAAATTCCATGTAGATTTTCTTTCAAGTTTTACATAAAAAAATGTGCAAATTTTCTCTTTATTTCTTCGCTTTTTAAAAGTTTTCAAGACTTTCAACAGACTTTTCAACATTTTTCCGTTATTCAAGCCACTTTTTACCGCTTATTTCCCTCGCTTTTTCTTTAAGTTTTCAACACCTGTTGAAAACTATGTTGAAAACTCTTTCAAAAAAAGGAATGAGAAATATTTCCATTCCTCATTCCTCATTCAAAATGTTTCACGTGAAACATTTTATTTCTTGATCACATCTATTCCCACATATTTGCGGAGTACCTCGGGAACCGTTACCGAACCGTCTTCATTTTGATACTGCTCAACGATGGCAGGTATTACACGGCTCGTTGCAAGTCCCGATGCATTCAGTGTATGTGCAAAATGCAGTTTCTTATCTTCTCCTCTGTAACGCACATTTCCTCTGCGTGCCTGATAGTCACGGGCATTTGATGCGGAACTTACCTCTTTATATATCTCCATGCTCGGTATCCATACCTCTATATCATAAGTCCTTGCCATTGAGAATGAACAGTCACCTGCCGCAAGCTTGCTCAATCTGTAATGAAGTCCCAATTCCTGCACAAGTCTTTCTGCCTTTTCAACAAGCTCCTTGAATGCAATATCCGACTTGTCATCTTCCGTGTACTGCACCATCTCTACTTTATTGAACTGATGTCCTCTGATCATTCCTCTTTCTTCCGAACGATAACTGCCTGCTTCACGTCTGTAACAGGGTGTATATGCTATGTATTTTTTCGGCAGCTCCTCTGTTGGTATGATTTCATCTCTGTGAAGATTGACAAGGGCTGTTTCTGCTGTCGGCAGCATGAATTTTTCATCATTGCTTGTGGGATTCTGTATCCAGTAAACTTCATCTCTGAACTTCGGGAACTGTCCTGCAACATATCCGCACTGATAACCAAGCATATGCGGCGGCAGTATAAATTCAAATCCGTCTTTGATATGCTCATCAATGAAAAAGTTCAGCAATGCCCATTCAAGCCTTGAACCCCAGCCTCTGTAAAGCCAGCTTCCTGCTCCCGCTATCTTTGCACCTCTTTGATAATCTATCATTCCCAGACCTTCACACAACTCTACATGATTTTTCATCGGAAACGCAAACTGCGGTTTCTCTCCGAAATATCTTACAGGCTCATTCTGCTCCTTGCCGCCTGCACATACATCATCATCAGGCAGATTCGGCAATGATAAAAGCAAGTCTGTCTGCTTGTCGTCAAGTTCCTTGATAACAGCTTCTCCCTCTGCTATCAGCACACCTGTTTCTTTCATCTTTGCCATTATCTCGGAAACATCTCCGCCTGCTTTCTTTATCTGCGGAATCTGCTTGCTTGCAGCATTCTTCTCAGCCTTCATTGCTTCAATCCTGCCCATCTGCTCACGCTTCTGTGCATCTACGGTAAGAATCTCATCTACAACGCTGTCCAGATTCATTTCTCTCTTTTTTATTCTTGCTTTTATTTCTTCCGGCTTTTCCCTAAGATACTTAATGTCAATCATATTTTCCAAACTCCTTTATATAATTTTCGCAAACTTGATTATAACACATAACTCCCAAATATTCCACTACTTTTCGGCAAAAAGTCTTGCAATCTCTGCAAGATCCTCTTCATCATAAAACTCGATCTGCAAAATGCCCGCTCTGTCGCCCTTGCCTATTACCTTGACCTTTCTTTTCAGATACTCTTTCAATGCAATCTCAACTTCACCGAAAAAAGTGTTTTCATGTGATATTTCCATTTCCCTCTTGTCAGGTTTATCAAAACTCTTCACAAGCTTCTCAACATCTCTTACCGTAAGGTCTTTTGCATTGATTGATCTTGCAACCCTCATTTGTTCGGCTTTATCCGAAAAACCAAGCAAGGCTCTTGCATGACCTGCGGAAATTTTTCCCTCGCTCACCATGTCAAGTATTTCTTTCGGCAGCGACAATATCCTTAATGCATTCGCAATAACAGGTCTGCTTTTTCCGACAGATTTTGAAATTTCTTCCTGCGTCAGATGATACTCTTCTATAAGCATCTTATATCCCATAGCTTCTTCCACAGGATTCAAATTTTCCCTTTGCAGATTTTCTATCATTGCAATCTGCATCATCTCGGAGTCCGTCATCTCCCTGATTATCACAGGAACCTCAAACAGTCCTGCCATACGGCTTGCACGCCATCTGCGTTCCCCCGCAACAAGCTGATAGCCACCTTCTGCAAGCGGTCTTACAAGCAGAGGCTGCAATACGCCGTGTGCCGCAATGGAGTCTGCAAGTTCCCGAAGGCTTTCTTCATCAAAATCACGTCTTGGCTGTGAACGGTTAGGCTCTATCTCTGATACCGGCAATACAGTACTGCCCGAGCTTTCATTCTCATTTTCGAGAAATATTGCACTCAGCCCTTTTCCAAGACCGCCTTTTTTGGCTGCCATCAATCATCACTCCTCGATTTAATATTTGTCACTTGTTTTTTTCAACTATCTCCCTCGACAGTTCCATATATGCCAGCGAGCCTTTACACGACTTGTCAAAATACATAACAGGCATACCAAAACTCGGTGCTTCCGAAAGTCTGACACCTCTCGGAATAACAGATGAAAACACTTTCTTTGGAAAGAATTTCTTTACTTCCTGCACAACCTGCTGTGTTAAATTAAGTCTTCCGTCATACATTGTCAGTAATACTCCCTCTATTTCTAGATAAGGATTGTATTTTCTCTTTACAAGTCTTACCGTTGCAATAAGCTGTGACAAGCCCTCAAGTGCATAATACTCGGGCTGTATGGGTACGAGTATCGTGTCTGCCGCACAAAGTGCATTTGTGGTGATAAGACCGAGTGACGGCGGACAGTCTATCAATATATAATCATATTCAGACTTTACAGTTGCCAAAGTACTTTTTAATCTCGCTTCTCTGTGCTCCATATCTGCAAGCTCAAGTTCTGCGGCAGCAAGCTCTATGCTTGACGGTATCACATCAAGATTTTCAAACTCCGTATGCAAAATTGCATCTTTCGCCTTTATATCATCAACTATTATACTATATGCAGAATACTTTACAGATCTCTTGTCAACTCCCACACCACTTGTTGCGTTCCCCTGAGGATCGGTATCTATAAGAAGTACTTTATATCCCAACTTTGCAATACCTGCCGCAACATTGACTGCTGTAGTGGTTTTTCCGACACCGCCCTTTTGATTCGTTACTGCTATCGTCTTGCCCATTGTTCTTCCTCCTTTCAAATCCTACGACCTACATAATTATATCACTAAAGCTTTTCAATATCAACAATTAAATTTTAAAATATGAATGTTTCACGTGAAACATTTTTTTACTTGCAACAAAATACGACAAAGATTTCTGTCCTTGTTCATTATAATATACCTAAACGAAAGGAGTAGAGCAATATGCTGTTTAATAATCCAACCATAAGAAAAATCATTGAGATTCCGCTTGTGCAGATAAGACCGTCAAAAACGGCTTCCAGAAAAGTTTACAGCCGTGATAAACTCAATGAGCTTGCTGTGAGTATCGAAAAAAACGGAATCATTCAGCCTCTCACCGTCAGAAAAGTGACAAATATGGAATATGAGCTTATTGCCGGAGAAAGACGACTCAGAGCTGCCGCTATATGCGGACTTGTAACAGTTCCATGCATAATAGTTTCATGCAACGATACACAAGCAAGCCTTTTTTCACTTACAGAAAATCTCCAAAGAAGTGAACTGAATTTTTTTGAAGAAGCCGAAAGCATAAAAAACATTATTTCCTGCTGTCACATCACACGTCAGGAACTGGCAGTTCACATAGGACAAAGACCTTCGTTTGTTGCAAACAAATTGCGTGTACTTGATTTAGGCTTTGACGAAAGAAAAATTATTCTTAAAGCACATCTTACCGAACGTCATGCCAAGGCTATACTTAAAATATCCGATGAAACCGAAAGACGTATTGTATTGAGTGAGATAGTGGAGAATAATATGAACGTAATGCAGTCCGAAGAATATATTGATGAGATACTTCACGAAACCGAAAACAAAAAAAGACAATTCAAATGCAGAAAGGCAGTGATAAAAGATATAAGAATCTTTGAAAATACAATAGAAAATGCTGTCAATACCATGCGTGAAGCAGGCATACCCGCCGTAAAAGTTCAGACGGAAAATGATGATTTCATAGAATACGTTATCCAAGTACCCAAAATGCCCACAGGTCATGATGGAGGACTTAGTGCCTAAATTCATACAAGACATTAGTTATTTTAAACCCACACAGCAAAAGCTGACAGACACTAAAAGTCTGCCGGCTTTTTTGCTGATTTTAAAAATTCATAGTGGATTTTTAGAAATTCTTGTACCCCTGCGTGGATATTGAGAAGGTGTAGCAGAAACTTTTGAAATAGTTATAATGCTCCTTATACTCTCATCAGGGAGATTAAACTGACATAATTTATCAAGCTTTCCACCCAAGACAGAAATTGCATTTTCCGCAAGTGAAAGTTCCTTTTGCCCCTCCGAGCCTTTCATTGATATAAAAAGACCGCCTTTTTTTACATAAGGCATACAGTATTCGCACAGTGACGGCAAACTTGCAACAGCTCTTGAAATCGCATAATCAAATTTTTCTCTGTATTCCTCTTTTTGACTTAGTTCTTCTGCACGTGCATGAACTATATCTGCTTTTACATTGATAAGATTGCAAACTTCATTAAGGAATATCAGTCTTTTATTCAGACTGTCAAGCAATGTCAATTTTATATCGGGATACATAATTTTGATAGGTATTCCGGGAAATCCGGCTCCTGTTCCAATATCTATCAAGCTTGCCTCTTTATGCAAATCTATATATTTTATTACAGAAATACTGTCTATAAAGTGCTTTACAGCGATTTCGTTTTCTTGAGTAATAGATGTCAGGTTCATTTTTTTATTCCACTCAACGAGCATTCCGGCATATATTTCAAAATCGGACTTCTGTTTTTCACTTATCGGTATATTATTTTCAATACACCAGTTTTCAAGTATCTGTATCAGCATTTTTATTCTCCTTATTTTTAAGTGACGCAAGATATATAACAAGCACAGATATATCCGCAGGGCTGACACCGGATATACGGCTTGCTTGACCTATGTTTTCCGGACGCACTTTATTCAGCTTTTCTCTTGCTTCAAGACTCAGCCCATCAATTTTTGCATAATCAATATCACTGGGTAAAATTTTCTTTTCAAGTTTTCTCACCTGCTCAATAATGATAAGCTGTCTTTTTATATATCCCTCATATTTTATCTCTATTTCAATTTGTTCAAATATATTTCTATTGAGTTCGGGACGGGTTGTATCTATTTCTTTCAAAATGTCATACGACAGTTCGGGGCGTTTGAGTAATTCAATCAATCTTATTCCCGTGTTTACTTCCGATGTATTGTGATTACGAAGTATTTCATTCAGCTTTTCTGACGGAGGTATAACAATCTTTCTTATGCGTTGAAGTTCCTTTTGAATAAGTTCCTGCTTTGCACTAAATTTTTCCCAGCGTTCATCCGTAACAAGTCCGACTTCTCTGCCGATAGCGGTCAATCTTGTATCAGCATTATCCTGACGAAGAATAAGTCTGTATTCACTTCTTGATGTCATCATTCTATAGGGATCATTGCATCCTTTTGTAACAAGGTCATCAATAAGTGTGCCAATATACGAACTTGCACGGTCAAGCACCAACGGTTTTTTCCCATTTATTTTGAGTGCCGCATTGATACCTGCAATAAGTCCCTGTGCAGCAGCTTCTTCATATCCCGAACTTCCATTAAACTGACCTGCACCGTATAAACCGGGAAAATCTCTGAATTCAAGAGTTCCATTCATCTGTACGGGATCGGCACAGTAATATTCTATCGCATAAGCAGGACGCATCACTACACAGTTTTCGAGTCCCTTTATAGAATGATAAAAAGATATCTGAACATCTTCGGGAAGTGATGATGACATTCCCTGCAAATACATTTCTTCGGTATCCATACCGCAAGGCTCTATAAATAACTGATGTCTTTGCTTGTCTGAAAAACGCACAATTTTATCTTCAATACTGGGACAATAACGTGGACCTATGCCCTCAATTTTACCGCTGTACATAGGTGAGCGGTGAATATTATCCAATATAATTTTCTTAGTTTTGTCATTAGTCCAGCTTACATAACATTTAACCTTATTTTCCTTAGGTTCATCAGTGTCATATGAAAATGGTACAACAGGCTCGTCACCGCACTGTTCCTCCAAATCGGTGAAATCAATACTTGATTTCAAAACACGTGCAGGGGTACCTGTTTTAAATCTTCTGATAGACATTCCCAATTTTTCAAGTGCATCGGGAAGATATTTTGAGGGGAACATACCATCCGGACCGCTTTCGTAAGAAACATCGCCCACATAGATTTTACCGCCAAGATAAGTACCTGTTGCAAGTATAACGGCTTTTGCAATATATTGAGCTTCAAGACGAGTAGTCAAAAGCCACCTGCCGTCACTGTTTCTTTCAAGATTGGTTATTTCAGCTTGACGGAGTTCAAGATTTTTCTGCAGTTCAAGAGTATGTTTCATTCTTGTACTGTAGGCACGTCTGTCAATTTGAGCCCTAAGCGAATGTACAGCCGGACCTTTTCCCTTATTGAGCATTCTTATTTGTAAAAAGCATTCATCAGCGGCTTTTCCCATTTCACCGCCAAGAGCATCTATTTCCCTGACAAGATGTCCCTTTGCAGTACCGCCAATAGACGGATTGCATGGACAGTTTCCGACAGCATCCATATTGATCGTAAAAACAGCTGTTTTGCAGCCCAGCCTTGCAGAAGCCAATCCTGCCTCGATTCCTGCATGACCTGCACCTATTACAGCAACATCAAATTCACCTGCTACAAACTTCATTGATACATCAATCCTCATTCCAAGTAATTTCACTCCTATTATAATACAAACAATCAAATTTGTACAGTAAAAATAAAATGTTTCACGTGAAACATTTTTAATGAGGAATGAGGAATTAGAAATGGGGAATGGAAAATACTTTCCCATTCCCCACTCTGCATTTTCATTTGATAAATGTTTCACGTGAAACAATTTTTAATTTTGGTAAACGGTATCACCATTGATAATAACTTCTTTCACTTTTCTTACATCAATAAATTTATTATACGAAGGAATATACTTGTTGGTAACATCAATTTGATAAGTCAGACGTTGTGTTTCATTCAAGATACCTGTTGCAGGACCACCGCTTGCACCGCTCCCCCAACCTACAAAGCGATATTCCGTACCATCTTTCATGACGATTTTAGAATTATCCGAATCAAACTGCCAGAAACAATTACCTCTTGTTTTTCCCGGCTCAGTCTGACCTGTTATATAAATGCCATTGGCAGTAATAGTCATTTGAACATCATGAGTTACTTTTGGAATAAGGTGAGGGGCATCTGCATTTGTAAGAGTTTTTTTGATATTGCCATTGTTCCTGTAATTGAGCTTGAATGACATCTCAAACGGCAAATCAAAGTCTTTACTGTCCGCTATACAATAATCCACACTGTCATCGCCATAAAGTAAAAATGTTGTATCTTTTTCATCCAAATTGCGTTCTTTGATGATATTTTGATACGCTTCAAAAGATTCGGCACTTGCCTGCGGATAGCTTGCAAGGAGTTCAAGAATTTTTCGTGCAGTAAATTTAGTGGATTTTATCGTCATAATGCCATCACGAAGATCTCTTTTCCTGTTGTCAACGGTGACGAGTATCTTCATAACAGTTCTGTTCTCATTAAGATAATAATGAGGGTTGGTATTTTCTCGTCTTCCCGAATCTCCCGTATCTCTGTCTTTACAGTAAATTTCCATTCCATACGTACCAAGCATTCTGTTTTCAAACTCAAACGGATCATTAGGCGGTGAACTTATGACTTCATTTCTTTCCTGTTCATTCCAGAAAGTAACAGGATTGATATAGCCGTCTTCCGTAAATGCAGAACCGTCTTTTTTAGTAGCTTCAAGCATAACGTGTACGCTGTATTCATCTCCTGTCAGACCAAGCAGTTCTACATTAAGATTCGGATCGGAACTTGTAAATGTAATGTCACTGCCGGAATATAAGCCCATTGAATTCATATTACCACCGAAGAATTCTTCAAACACTAACTGTACACCGCCATTTGCATGGATAGCAGTTGTACCGACTATAAGAGCCGTTGCAAGAGTAGCGGCTATGACAGTGAGTTTAAAAACCTTTCCGAAAGGCTTTTTCTTTTTGTGCAGACCGAGCTGTAACAGGACATTGTTTATTATGGTACAGCTTGAAATATCTGTATTTTCGCACAAGGTATTTTCAGGAATGTTCAGGAGGTCATCGTTCCATTCATTGAAAAGATTTTTGAAAGTCGTTCTCATAAAGCATATCCCCTTTCAATAAGTTTCGTTTTGATTTTATCTCTTGCACGCCTCAATTTAGATTTGACGGTATTGATATTAAGATTCATGACTTCGGCAATTTTTGCAGTATTCTGTGAATAGTAGTAATATCTGACAATAATTTCCCTCTCGGGCATTTGGATTTCGGAGATAATTTCACGAAGTTCAGCGGCAAGCTGTTTTTGTTCCACCTCTGCCGATATGGAAAAGTCATCTTCGAGGTCATAGTCATCAATATTCAAGAGCTGGTGAGCAGACACGGAAGAGATTTTGTTCAAAGCCCTTGTTTTAGCGATACGGCAGATATATCCTTTCAGCTTGTCCTCAATGATATTGTCTGCATTTTTCCAGAGGGTAACAAAAACATCCGTAACAGTTTCTTCGATATCCTCTTTGGAGAGTGAGCCTTTTGAAACATTGAAGATGACAGCCGAAACGAAAGGAGTATATTTTTCTATAATTTGTTCAAGAGCCTTTTGGTCTTTGTTTTGAAGTCTTGCAATAAGTTTGTTGTCGTTCAAGATTCTCACACTCCCTTTTACTGTATTGAAGTACTTCTGTATATAATAACAGGCGAAGTAAGGATTTGGGTGCAGAAAGAAATGTTTCACGTGAAACATTTTTAATGAGGAATGAGGAATTAGAAATGAGGATAATTCTTCATTCCTCACTCCTAATTCCTCATTTTATAGAAACGAAAAGGACAGTTTTCCTTACATAGAAAACTGTCCACTTTCAAAATAACCATAGCGGGTTGTGGTTAGCTATTCAATAAGCCGAAACACTCGGCACAATTTGCAATAGAAATCATTCCATTAAGTATTATATTATAGAGAAACACAAAAAAGTTGCTTTAAAAGAAATAAAGGTATTTTTTTAATAATACCTAAAGTATATAATTCACTTTTGAGGGATATACATAAGGTAATTGAAAAAGCAGCAGTTCCCGATTGCGTAACACAATCGGGAACTGCTGCTTTTTTAGGAGGAATGTATATGAAGTAAACTTATAATCTTATGTGTCATCTCCGAAGTAAAACAACTCCTCAAACTTTTTGTCGAGGGCGATACAGAGGAGAAGTGCGAGTTTGGCACTGGGACAGAACTGGTTATTTTCGATAGAACTGATAGTTTGCCTTGAAACGCCGACCATTTCGGCAAGCTCCCCTTGAGAGATTCTTTTTTCCGCACGGGCAATTCTTAATTTATTCTGAAAAACTATACCATTCATCACGCACTCACCATAAAGAATAATACAGCTGTAAGAGCTGCGGCAACACCTGTCAAAACTCCTGCAATAAGATATGCGGTTTTTCTTATATTTTTATATTGATAGAGGAAAGTGGTGCAAAGGTAAGCGGTAATAATTGCAGCAAACTCATAGAACATCTGATGATGGCAGAGCCTATATACACTGAACACAAGACACAACACACCGACGACAACCGCTCCGACACCGAAAGAGGTATTATATATTTTCTGTTCTCTTTCATCAAGAGAGTTGCGATTTTGTTTTTTATTTTTGTCGAGGATTTCCTTTTTATCCATAAAAGCCTCTCCGTTCAGACATTCTGTTCTCAAAATTTTCCGTGGTTTTATATTAACATAGAAAAGGGAATTTGTCAAGTATTCTTGACAGAATTTCTTTCAAACTTGTCAAAAAAAATCAAATTGTGCAATTATTGACCAAAAGTGCGGGAAGCTGTTGAAAAAACGAAATATTTATTATTGCACAGTTGTCAACAGTGTGATAAAATATGCTTAAAGTGCATTTAATGTAATGACGGAGAGTATGAAAAACTTTCCTGTTACAGAGAGTGGTTATATAAATTGGGGGCTTAATATATGAAATTGGAGAAACTGCTTGAGAGTGCGGAGTACGAGCTTTTACAAGGAAGTCTTGACATTGAAATATCAGATGTGATATACGATTCAAGGAAGATCGTAAAGGGTTGTGTATTCGTGTGCATGATAGGAGCAAACTTTGACGGACACAGCTTTATAGAAAAAGCAGTTGAACAGGGAGCGGCGGCGGTAGTTGTCAGCAGAGATGTAAATATAGAGGGCGTTACGGTTGTAAAGACAGAGGACACAAGAAAAGCATTGGCATTGATGAGTGCAGAGTATTTCGGCAGACCTGCGGAAAAGCTTAAAACAATAGGCATAACGGGCACAAAAGGAAAGACTACCAGTGCATTTATGATAAAGGCTGTACTTGAAAAGGCAGATATAAAGACAGGCATAATAGGCACGATAGGAATAATCATAGGTAACGAGATAACCAAAACGTCAAATACAACTCCCGAATCCTATGAACTGCATAGAGCCATGAGAAATATGGTAGATAAAGGGTGCAAGTGTGCGGTGATGGAGGTATCGTCACAGGCACTAAAGTTATACAGAGCTTATGGAATCAATTTTGATTATGGAATGTTCACGAATTTGTCGCATGACCATATAGGCGGAGTGGAACACGCATCTATGGAGGAGTATATAGAGTGTAAGTCAAGGCTGTTCAGTCAATGTAAAGTCGGGATTGTCAATGCAGATGATAAAGTTACTCCGATTATTATTGAGAATAACACTTGCGAAAAAATAGAAACATTCGGATTTGGCGAGAATGCGGAATTAAGGGCAAAAAATGAGCATCTCATATCTGATTTTGGGTATATAGGCGTACATTTTGAATCTGAGGGAGTATTGAATATGCCGGTAGATGTAGATATACCAGGAAAGTTCAATGTATATAATGCCCTTTGTGCAATGGCTGTATGCAGGCATTTCGGAGTAAGTAAAGAAAATATATATGACGGTTTGAACGAAGTGAAAGTAAAGGGCAGAGTTGAAACGGTGAAAGTAAATGGGAATTATACTTTGCTGATAGACTATGCACATAATGCAGTAAGCATGGAGAACGTGCTGGAAACGTTGAGGGAATATAAGCCGAACAGACTGATAACATTGTTTGGAGCGGGCGGAGGACGTTCAAAAGACAGGCGTTATGAAATGGGAGAAATATCGGGTAAACTTTCGGATTTGTCGGTAGTGACTGAGGACAATTCGAGATATGAAGATGTAATGGATATAATAGGGGATATAGAAAAGGGGCTTGCCAAGACTGACGGAAAGTATATTGTAATTCCCGACAGGACAGAAGCAATAAGATACTGCATAGAGAATGCGAAAGACGGAGATATAATAGTACTTGCAGGCAAGGGACACGAAGATTATCAGGATAAAATGGGAGTAAAGACACACTATGACGAAAGGGAAGTTATCAAAGAGATAATAGGAGGTGCAGTGAATGATTGAGATGACGGCAGGGGAAATTGCAAAAGCAGTTGACGGAGTTTTGATTGGAAACGGTGACACGGTAATAACGGATGTGCAGTATGACAGCCGAGCCGTAAAAGAGGGAACGTTGTTTGCAGCGATAAAAGGCGAAAAGGTTGACGGTCATAAATTTATAAAAGAATGTTTTGCCAAAGGGGCGGCAGCGGTTTTCACCGAGAATGAAGTTCCGGAAAATTCAACGGGCTGTTATATAGAAGTAGAAAACAGTCGTTTAGCCTTGCAGAAGCTTGCGGGATATTATAGGAGTAAGCGGAATGTAAGATTGATAGGAATAACAGGCAGTGTCGGAAAGACGAGTACCAAAGAGATGATTGCGGCAGGGCTTTCAAAAGGTTTCGACGTAATGAAAACACAGGGAAACAAAAACAGTCAGATAGGCTTGCCCATGACAATGTTTGAAATAGAGGAACATAATGAAATTGCGGTAATAGAGATGGGCATGAGCGAGTTTGGGGAGATGGACAGGCTTGCCGACATAGCAAGACCGAATATAGCGGTAATGACAAATATAGGAGTTGCCCATATAGAAAACCTGGGTACGAAAGAAAATATTTTAAAAGAGAAGTTTAGGATAACGAAATACTTTGATAAAGACGGAGTATTGTTTTTAAACGGAGATGACGTACTTTTAAAAAGCCTGCATGGAAAACAGGAATTTAAGACCGTGACATTCGGTCTTGATAAAGAGAATGATTTTTACGCAGAGGAGATAACTCCTAAGGGATTTCATACCAAGTTTGTATGTTGCTTTGGCGGAGAGAGAGTTGAATTGAATATTCCTGCATTGGGAGAGCATAGTGTAAAGAATGCACTTGCGGCATTTGCAGTAGGAAAACATCTTGGACTTGATGAAAAGACGATACAGTTGGGATTGATGACGTATCAAAATGCCCCTATGCGACAGCAGATACATGAAATGAAAGATTTCATATTGATAGACGACAGTTATAATTCAAGTCCCGACGCTGCAAAAGTATCTTTGAACGTTCTGAAAAGCGTCGCAAAAGGAAAGACAATAGCAGTATTGGCGGATATGCTTGAATTGGGGGAGAAGTCCGAAAGCGAGCATTACGGAGTTGGAAAGCACCTTGCGGAACTTGGAATAGATACGCTTGTTGCGGTAGGAAAGCTTTCGGGAAATACAGCAAGGGGAGCAGAAGAAAACGGCTGTAAAGAAGTTGTGATGTTTGAGAATAACGGACAGGCGTATGAATATTTGAAGAAGATAATAGAAAAGGAATGTGCAGTGCTTGTAAAGGGTTCAAGGGGAATGCACACAGATGAAATAGTAAAAAAAGTCCTTTCGGACTTTTAAAATATTAAATTTAAAGGAGATATTAAAAATGGACGAAAACAAGAGTAAATTTGAGATGCCGGACATTGACGAGCTTGCCGAGAAGCTTGACGAGCCTGTTGAGGAAAAGTATGAGCTGCCTGAGGAGCTGAAAGAAGAAAAGCCGGAGATAGATTCAAAGATAAATCCGTCACGTGCGGTAGGACCCAACGGTGAAAGCTCAACAAAGCAGAACGGGGATTTCATGCCTAATCTTCCGAATTACAGCGGAGATGAGCCGGGCAGACCTGTGGCAATGCGTGGAATGATATTGAGTATATGCAGTGTTGCCCTTGCATTGATATGTAACTTTTTTGCAGGAATACCCGTAGCGGCAAACATTATCAATATTGTTGCACTGGTATGCGGAGTATGCGGAATCGTATTCGGGGCGATGGGCGGAAATCAGAATATTTCGTATAATATGCCAAGAGGTGCAATGTCATGGACAGGCATCATTCTCGGTATCATAGGAATATTGATAAGCGGAGTGTCATTTGCCTGCATAGCCGCTTGCTCGGGAATCAGGCAGGTCTTGGGAATGTAATGCTGCCGTTTATAGAATTTTGGGGTATAAGAATATCAATGTACGGTGTATGTGTATTTCTGGGAATAGTGTTCTCGGGGATACTCATTCACCTTAATACAAAAAAAAGGCGTGACTTCAATTATATTCAGATAATGAACATTCCGTTGTTTTGTGCGGCAGGTGCATTTATAGGAGCAAAACTGCTGTATTTTATCACAAGGCTGAATATATTTTTGAGTGCAAAGGCATGGGAAAATTTTCTGTATTCCTTTACGGAAGCGTGCGGAGGAATGGTATTTTACGGAGGGCTTTTCGGGGGAGTGCTGACGGCATATATATACTGCCGTCTTGCAAAGATAGATTTTAATTTATATGCCGATATATATGCCCCCGTGATACCGCTTTTCCATGCATTCGGGAGAATAGGCTGTTTTATGGCAGGGTGCTGTTACGGAGTGGAAAGCAGTTGGGGGGTAGTATATCATAATGAATATCTTGCACCGCCTGTGAATGATGTAACACGCTTGCCCATACAGTTGATAGAGGCTTGCCTAAATATAATCATCATGCTTATCCTGGTATTGCTTGATAAAAAGAGATTAAAAAAAGGCAGTCTGCTTGCCTTGTATTTTATCATATATGCAGTTGTAAGATTTGCAGACGAGTTTTTCAGAGGAGATGTGATAAGAGGATATTTTCTTTTTCTGTCAACATCTCAGTGGATAAGTATCATTGCGTTGGTGATAGGAATATATATGCTTTTAAAAAGATATGTATTGAATAAAGATAAGTATGAAAGACGGCTTCCGACGGGAGAAGTGCCTAACGGATATGTATATAACAGATATGCGGGAGCGGTTCTTCCCGATGAAATAAAAGAGGAAAGCAGGGGGGAATAATATGAAAAAGCTGTTGATATGTCTTATTGCAGGGGTTGTAGCAGTTTGTTTTACAGGCTGCGATGAAAAGCTCGTTGAAAACAGTGAAAATATGAATTCTGTTTCTGAGCAGTCAGATATTGCCATACCCGAAAGAAATTATCTGGTGCTTGTCAACCGTACAAACAAACTGCCCGATCATTATGAAAAGTCGGTAAATATCATTGAGGGAAAGAATTTTTTTGGGGAAGCGTTCAGAATAGAAGAAGAAACGTATGAACATTTTCTTGAATTAAGGGACAAAATGCTTTTGCAGGAAGTGCAGATAGAGATAAACCGTGCATATCTTGACGCAGATGAACAAAAGGACTTAATTGAAGAATACACAAAAGAGTATGGCGAGGAATATGCATATAACTATCAGGGCGAGCCGAATTATTCCGAGAATCAGACAGGATTGGGAATAGACCTTGCATTGTACTTTGCAGGGGAAAAGATAGATAAAGATAAAGAACTTATGCAGACGGAAGCCATACTCAAAGAGATACATTCCGTAATGGCAGAGTACGGATTTATATTGAGATACCCCGAGGTAAAAGTGCAGACAACCGACTTCATGTATCAGCCTTGGCATATAAGATATGTGGGTGAAGAAGCCGCAAAAGAAATATATGAACAGGGAATAACACTTGAAGAATACTTGTTGGGAGAATGAAAATGATAGGGATAATAGGAGCAATGGAAATAGAGGTCAGCGGAATTATTGCCAATATGACCGATATAAAGAATGAAATAATAAGCGGAAGTGCCTATACAAGCGGAAAAATTGACGGTAAAGAATGTGTTGTCGTCAAGTGCGGGATAGGCAAGGTAAATGCAGCGGTAGCGGCACAAACACTTATTTTAAAGTACAAACCCGATATGATAATTAACACGGGGGTAGGCGGAAGTACGAGCCTTAATACGCATATAGGCTATGTAGTGATAGCGGAGAACGTCATACAGCATGACATGGACACTACTGCAATAGGCGATAAAAGAGGAACTGTATTTCTGCCCGAGGGGAATATAGATTATATTCCATGCAGTAAAGAAGTGGTACAGAAACTTGAAAAGGCTTGTGAAAACATAGGTGAAACGCATTATGTAAAAGGTACTGTTGCGACAGGTGATCAGTTTATAACGGGAAATGCAAGACGTTCTGCATTGAATGAAGATTTCAATGCAATGGCGTGTGAAATGGAGGGCGGAAGTATCGGACAGGTATGCTATTTAAATAAAGTGCCGTTTGGAATAATCCGTGCCATATCGGACAGCATGAGTGAAGAAGATGACGCTGTTGAATACAGTATATTCAGTAAGACAGCCGCCAAAAAATCAATAGAAATAATTATTGAGTTCGTTAAAAACAGTTAAAACAAAAAGCCCGATTTCGTTATGAAAATCGGGCTTGTATTTTTTATTCGGTTGTATTTTGGGATTGAATTTCGGTATTTTCATCGGTAATTTCATTATCATTTGTATCTTCTTCATGGGTAGCTCTGGCAACAGCCACAACTTTGCTGTCATCAGCCATTTTCATAATTTTAACACCTCTGCCGGTTCTTGCAACTACGGATATGGTCTTTGCAAAAACCCTTATCATAACACCGTTGTCCGACATAATGATAATATCATCATCAAGGTCAACAGCCTTGATAGCGGCAACTTTGCCGTTTTTGGAAATCTTGTAGTTGTTGATACCCTGACCGGCTCTTGCATGAATAGGATATTCACTTTGAGGAGTAAGTCTGCCGAAGCCGTTTTCGGATATGGTAAAAACATAAGCACCATCTCTTAAAATAGACATACCGATAACTTCATCGTCATTCAAAAGTCTGATAGCTTTTACACCCTGAGAGGCTTTTCCCGAGGGGCGTATGGTATTTTCGGCAATATGCAGGGCTTTGCCGTTTGCAGTGGCAATCAGCAGGTCAGCATTTCCGTCGGTAAGGCGAACCCATGCCAATTCGTCACCCTCATTCAGCACAATAGCCTTTATACCGACTTTTCTCCTTGCGGAATGAAAATTGCCCGTAGCAATACGTTTGATAAGACCTTTTTTTGTCACCATGACAAGATACATACCTTCGTCGCCCGACTGAGGCATTTTTATCATTGAAGTAACCTTTTCATCGGGAAGAAGCTGTACAAGATTATTGATATTCATGCCTTTTGAGGTACGGGAACTTTCCGGTATCTCGTAGCATTTCATTTTATAAACTCTGCCGAGATTGGTGAATAATAGTGCATTGTCATGCGTATCACCGACAAACATATCAATAGGCACATCTTCGGCACGTCTGTTCATGCCCGAAATGCCACGTCCGCCACGTCTTTGTGTTTTGTAGATGTCGGCTTTCTGACGTTTGAGGTAACCGAAATTTGTCATGGTCACAACGCATTCTTCATGCGGTATAAGATCCTCAATATCCACTTCACCGCTGATACTTTCAATTTTAGTTCTTCTCTCGTCACCGAATTTCTGTTTTATGGCATTGAGTTCTTTTTTGATGATGTCATAAACTCTTTCGGGTTTATCGAGAATATCTTTGAAGTCATCAATTTTGGCAAGGAGGGCAAGAAGTTCATCTTCAATTTTTTCTCTTTCAAGCCCCGAAAGCTGTCTTAAACGCATATCAACAATAGCCTGAGCCTGAATATCGTCAAGCCCGAAACGGTTGCAGAGATTTTGTTTTGCGGTTGCGGTATCGCTTGAAGAACGAATGATTTTGATAACTTCGTCAATGAAATCAATGGCGATTTTAAGACCTTCAAGAATAT
>Ga0310695_10005262_pt1 | contig 22764 bp, 18 predicted proteins | sample RumenRJG_04DNA_FD_203882 | JGI IMG/M metagenome (GOLD analysis project Ga0310695, IMG submission 203882) | Bovine rumen microbial communities from Lethbridge, Alberta, Canada - RJG_04 (v2) (version 2) | ecosystem: Host-associated > Mammals > Digestive system > Stomach > Rumen | place: Canada...
AGAATTCCGCCATCCGCGCGGCGAGTTCGCGCGCGTCCATCTGTCCGTGGGCGACGGTGACGCGCGCCTCCGGGACAAGCCTGCGTATGCGCTCCAGCGTGAACGAAATGGTCTTTACGCGGTTGTACAGGTAGTATGTCTGCCCGCCGCGCGCGAGCTCCGCGCGGATCGCGCTCTGCACCGTCGCGTCCGTGTCGCGCGCGATCGCGGTCTCCACGGGGACGCGGTCCTGCGGAGGGGTGCGCAGGAGGGAAAGATCGCGCACCCCTGTCATGGCCAGGTGGAGCGTGCGCGGAATAGGCGTGGCGCTGAGCGTGAGGAAATCCGCCTCCACGCGCAGTTTCTTCAGGAACTCCTTGTGGGCCACGCCGAAACGCTGCTCTTCGTCGATGATCACAAGGCCGAGGTCTTTGAATTTCACCCTGTGCGAGAGGAGCGCGTGGGTTCCGACCGCTATGTCGAGCGATCCGGCGGCGAGGCGTTCGAACGCGCCCTGGCGGGCGGCCGGGGACTGGGCGCGGCTGACGGCCTCCACGCGGATTGGAAGGCCGTCGAAACGGGCGGAGAATGTTTCGAAATGCTGCTGGGCGAGAACGGTGGTTGGCGCAAGGACGACGGTCTGCTTTCCGTTCAGCGCGGCTATGCAGGCCGCGCGCATGGCAACTTCGGTCTTGCCGTATCCGGCGTCTCCGCACACGAGCCTGTCCATCGGCCTGTCCGAGGCCATGTCGCGCGCCACGTCCGAAAAAGCCTTAAGCTGGTCTTCGGTCTCCGCAAACGGGAAAGACGCTTCGAAGATGTCGAAGCCCGGCGGGGAGATGTCGTACGCGAAGCCTTTGGCAAGCGACCTTCTCGCCTGGATGCCGAGAAGCGTGGACGCGAGATCCTGCACCGAACGCTGGGCGGCGGCTTTGTCCCTGAGCCAGCGTCCGCCGCCGAGTTTGTGCAGTTTTACGGTTTCGCCTTTCACGCCGACGTAGCGCGAAAGCACGTGCGCCTGGGCGGCGGGCACGTGGAGTTTCGCGCCGTCGGCGTATTCCACGGTGAAAACTTCGCAGCGCTTTCCGTCCGTTTCGATTTCGGACGATCCCAGGAACCTGCCTATGCCGTGGTCGATGTGTACGACGAGTTCGCCGGGCTGGAGGCTGTCTGCGGCGGAGAGGCGCCTTCCGGCGCGCGCGTCCGGGAGGGCTCTGCGCATGGAGCGGCGCGGAACGAGCATCCTGTCGCTTTTCGCCACCACCGCCATCGCGCCGGGCAGTTCGAATCCGCCCGAAAGATCGTCCGCGCGGAACACGGCCTCTCCGCGTTTTTCCGCCGCTTCGAGATGCCTTTCAAGCGCTCCCCTGACGGAATCGAGGAGCTGCGGGTCGCGCGCTATCTCCGCGCGCGCCTCGGCAAGGCCGGGCAGCGGAACCGTCACGAGCTGCGCGGACGGAACGCCGCGCGGCGCGGGATCGCCGGTGTACAGTTCCAGCGCGGCCTGCGGCAGGTCTGCGGGGCGTACGTACGCATTGTGGTCGAACCAGACGATTGCGGCGGCCCCGGGCGGCGGAATGGACGTCACCGGCCTGCCGCGTTTCGCTCCGCAGGCGGCGGGCGGGATTGCGGCGGACTGCGTTTTGCCGGTGGAATCCTGCGTGGCCGGGTCGAAAACGCGGATGGATTCCGCTTCGTCGCCGGCGAATTCCACGCGGAAGGGTTTGTCCCCGCCGAGCGCCCATACGTCGAGTATGCCGCCGCGCACCGCGAATTCGAGCGGCGAGCATACTTCTTCGGTTCGCGAATATCCGGCGGCGGAAAGTTTTTCCGCGGCCGCCGCCGGACCGCCGTCGAAAGTTTTGCCGGTTTCGAAGCGCACCGTGCGCGCGGCGGCGTCGGCGGCGTCGGGCGCGGGATCGTCGAGCGCTATGCGGGATGTCGCCACGACCAGCGGATACGGGCGCATCGCCCATGCTTCGAGCGCGGCGGCGGTGCGTATGCGCGCGCCCGCCGCGGCCGGATCGTCTTCGAGTTCGGGGGGGAATTCCAGGACGCGCACGCCGGATTCCGCCGACAGCGCTTCGAGATCGCCGAAAAGGACGTCGGCTTCGGGCAGGCCGGGCGCGACGGCGAAAACGACGCGCGCCGGGAGCGCGGCGGCGGCCGCGATGAAGGCGGCGGCGGAGCCGCACGGGGCGGGCAGGGCGATTTCCCGCGCGCCGGATGGGATGGCGCGCGAGAACGCTCCGGCGAAAATCCCGAATCTTCCTTTTTCCATGTCGGCTCGCTTGTCCGTCTCGCGTAAGTCTTCCGCGCCGGGAGCATCGTTCCGGGCGGCGGTGGTTCACGGGATTATACCAAAAAACGATTCCGGCGGCGCGCACCGGGATAATATGGTATAATCGTGCCATGAAAAACCGTTTGATTCCAGTCGTTTCCGTCATCGCGTCCGCCGCATTCGCGGCATTGTCCGCTTCCGCCGGAGCGGGCAAAGAAATAAAAATGCTGCCCGGCGAAAACTGGTGGGGAGTCGCGAATTTCCACGGCTCCGCCATGCCGTTCAACGCGAAGACGTCTTTGAAGATAGACATCCGCAAGGACGGGCGGGCCAACCAGTACGCCTCCTTGATGGTCTCCGACAAGGGAAGGGCGATATGGTGCGAGGAACAGGCCGAGTTCAAGATAGAAGGCGGCAAGATTCGCGTCACCCCGGGCGGAAATGCGCCCGTCGAACTCGTCGAGGCCGGGAAGACTCTCAGGGAAGCTTTCACCTGCGCGTCGAAGAAGTGGTTCCCCGCTTCGGGGAAGATTCCCGATCCGCTATTCTTTTCCGCGCCGCAATACAACACGTGGGTGGAGCTCACGTACAATCAAAACCAGAAAGACATTCTAGCCTACGCTAAGTCGATGATCGCCAACGGCTGCCCGCCCGGCATCTTGATGATCGACGACACGTGGCAGGCCGGATACGGCGACTGGCGTTTCGAGCCCACGAGGTTCGAGAACCCCAAAGCCATGATGGACGAGCTCCACTCCCTCGGCTACAAGGTGATGCTGTGGATGTGCCCGTTCGTGAGCATGGATACGCCATCCTTCAGGCGCCTCGAAAGGGGCATCGAGCCTTTGACGGGAAGGGCTCTCAAAGAGCGCGGCGGATTGCTGCGCGACAAGGACGGCAAGGGGCCGGCCTGCGTTTCCTGGTGGAACGGCTACAGCGCTCTTCTCGATTTCACGCATCCTTTCGCCCGCAAATGGTTCAAGGGCGAGTGCGACAGGCTCGTCCGCGACTACGGCGCCGACGGCTTCAAGTTCGACGGGGGGCATCTTCCGTTCTACTCCAAGGGCTATCGCACGTACAAGAAGGACGCGACGGGCGGCGAACAGGTTCTCGGCTACGCTCAGTTCACGCTCGAATACCCCGCGTGCGAATACCGCAACGCGTGGCGCTTTCAGGGCCAGCCTGTTGTGGAGCGGCTCCATGACAAGCATCACCGGTGGAGTTCCCTCAGGAATCTGATACCGGACATGATCGCGGGCGGGCTTTTGGGCCATCAGTTCATGTGCCCCGACATGATAGGCGGCGGAGACTGGAACTCGTTCAGGCCGGGCGCGAAGATCGACCCGGAGCTATTCGTGAGGTTTGCGCAGGTCCACGCGCTCTGCCCGATGATGCAGTTTTCCGCATCGCCGTGGCGCGTCCTCGACAAGAAACACCAGCAGTGCGTGCGCGACGCGGTGGCGCTGCGCCAGAAGTTCGCGCCGCAGATCCTGCGCCTCGCAGAGGAATGCGGCAGGACGGGCGAGCCGATGCTGCGCAACATGGAATACTGCTTCCCGGGAATGGGATACGCGTCCATAAAGGACCAGTTCATGCTTGGAGACAACCTGCTCGTGGCGCCCCAGCTCAAGGGCGGCGCGAAGGAGCGCGAGGTCGCGATTCCCCCGGGGCGTTGGATTTCAGACGACGGAAAAACCGTCCAGGGCCCTGCCAGGGTGAAGGTGGAAACCCCGCTCTCCCGCCTCCCCTACTTTGTGAAAAAAGATTGACGGCGCCGGCCTGCGGTTGCGTCAAAAGGTGTTTTAGGATAAACTTCCCCCCATGCAGAAAAGAATCAAATACCTTTTCACCTCCGAATCGGTGTCCGAGGGGCATCCCGACAAGGTCGCGGATCAGATTTCCGATGCGGTGCTGGACGCGTGCCTAGCCGGCGATCCGGACGCGCATGTCGCGTGCGAAACTGCCGTTGCGAAGGATATCGTGTTCAACATGGGGGAAATATCCTGCAAGGGCTTCGACGAGATCGATTTCGAGAAGATAGCCCGCGAAGTCGTGAAATCCATCGGCTACGACAGGCCGGACGAGGGATTCTGCTTCAATACGCTCAAATACATGTCGGCGATACACGGACAGAGCGCGGATATAGCGCGCGGCGTGAACAAGAAGAAACGCGAAGCGCAGGGCGCCGGCGACCAGGGCATCATGTTCGGCTATGCAACGCGCGAGACTTCGGCTTTCATGCCTGCGACTTTGATGTATTCCCACGAGCTGCTGCGCACTTTCGCCAAACTCCGCAAGACGCGCCGGATCCCCTGGCTGCGCCCCGACGCAAAGGCGCAGATCACGATCGGCTACGACGAAAACGACTATCCCGTCGAAATACAGACTGTGGTCCTTTCCCACCAGACGACGGCCGACGTCTCCATAAAGACCGTGCGCGCCGATCTCGAAGAGTGCGCGCGCATCATTCTCAAGAACACGCGCCTTGTGACTCCGCGCACGAAATTCCTCGTCAATCCCACGGGGCGGTTCGTCACGGGCGGTCCCGCCGGGGACTCCGGCCTGACAGGGCGCAAGATAATCGTGGATACTTACGGCGGCGTGGCGGCGCACGGCGGTGGCGCGTTCAGCGGCAAGGATCCGTCGAAAGTAGACCGCAGCGCCAGCTACTACGCGCGCTACGTGGCCAAGAATATCGTAATGTCCGGCCTTGCGCGCCGCTGCCAGATACAGGTTTCTTACGCGATAGGCGTGGACAAGCCGGTTTCGATTTCGGTGAACACGTTCGGAACCGCCGACATGGTGACGGACGAGGAAATCGCGAATTTCCTCATGACGGACGATCTGTTCGATTTCCGCCCGGGCGTGCTTGTGGAAGATCTCGGCCTGCGCACCCCGAAGGGCTGGTGCTACCGCGATACGGTGAACTATGGACATTTCGGGCGCGAAAATTTCCCGTGGGAAACGGCGGACAGGGCGATGGAACTGCGCCGCCGCCTGCGCTGAACGGTGCTTGGTGTTTTTACAAAGACGGCTCTAACCGGGGCGATTGCTATGGAAGAACGTATAAAGGCGAAACTCGAGGAACTCCGCGGAATGCTTCAGGCGGACGGCGGAGATCTGGAACTTGTGTCGATCGACGGCAAAAATGTGGTTCTCAAACTCACCGGGCATTGCGGAAGCTGCCCGTACGCCATGATGACACTGAAGCAGGGGATCGAATCCGCGTTGCAGGAAATCGACCCCGGAATAACCGTCGAAAGGGCGGAGTGACGCGATGAAAACCGTGAACGTCTCGCTTGTCGGCGTCGGCGGACAGGGAATCATCCTCACCGCCGATTTGCTGGCGCGCGCCGCGGCAATCGCCGGTTTCGACGTGAAGAAGTCCGAAATCCACGGCATGGCCCAGCGCGGCGGGAGTGTGATTTCCCAGGTCCGCTTCGGCGCGTCCGTGGCTTCGCCGATCATTCCGGAAGGCGGTTCGGACGTCCTTGTGGCGTTCGACAAGCTTGAAGCGCTCCGCTGGGCGCATCTTCTCGCCCCCGGCGGGCAGGTTCTGCTGAACGACATCTATTTGACGCCCGTCACCGTGACGAGCGGCCAGCAGCCGGATGTTGCCGGCCTTGAAGAACGCATTGCGGCGGCCTTCCCCGGCGCGATGAAAATAGACGCTCCCGCGCTCGCCGCGAAGGCCGGCAATCCGCGCACGATGAACATGGTGCTTGCCGGCGCGCTGTCTTCTCTGGCCGCGTTTCCGGTCAAGGCATGGAAAAAGGCGATGGAGGAACGCCTCCCGCCGAAACTTCTTGAAGTGAATGAAAAGGCCTTCGCCCTTGGCGCGGAGGCTGCGGCCGGATCTTCGCCGGGAAAGTGAGGAGAGGAAATGGCTTTCTGGAACGAAAAGGCGGAAACGCTCTCGCGCGACGAATATGCCGCAATCCAGCTCGACGGACTTCGCAAAAGTCTCCGCCGCGTCCTTTCCGTCCCTGAAAACCGCCCGCGCTACGCCGCGGCAGGAATCTCTTCCGCCGACGATGTGAAATCGCTCGACGATCTCTACCGCCTTCCCTTCCTTTCGAAGGAGGATTTCCGCCTTTCCTATCCGCTTGGAATGTGCACGGTGCCGCGCTCCGAACTGCGCGAGATCCACATGTCCAGCGGCTCCACGGGAACGCCTGTCGTGATGGGATATACCAAGAACGACTTGAACCAGTGGGCGGAGACGATGGCGCGCTGTCTGACGATGGCCGGTCTCGGCCAGGGCGACGTGTTCCAGATAATCCCGACTTTCGGGCTTTTCAACGGCGGATTCGGCTGCTACCACGGTTGCCGCAAGGCCGGCCTCTTTGCTGTGCCGGCGTCGAGCGGCAACACCGAACGCCAGATACGCCTTATGCGCGATTTCCACGTCACAGGATTCTGCTCCGTTGTGTCGTACGTGCCGCGCATAATAGAACTGCTTGACGCCGAACTCGCCTCCGGCGGCGGCGATGGCGACATAAAATCGCTCAAGGTAGGCATATTCGGCTCCGAGACGTTCTCGGACAAGATGCGCAAGCGCATCGAAGAGCGCCTCCATATCGAGTGCTTCGATATTTACGGGATGACGGAGACCGGCGGCATCGGCACTACCGGGCAGGATTGCAAGGCGCATTGCGGCATCCATGTGTGGGAGGACCAGTACATCACCGAAATCGTCGATCCTGTGACGGGAGAGCCCATGCCTGACGGTGAATACGGTGAAGTGGTGTTTACGTCCCTCACCCGCGAGGCTGTACCGATTATCCGCTATCGCACGCATGACATTTCGCGCATCGTGTCGCGCTCCCGCTGCGCCTGCGGCCGCACGTCGCTCAGGCTCGACCGCATAACAGGCCGCACGGACGACATGCTCATCGTCAAGGGCGTGAATTTCTATCCGCGCCAGGTGGAACAGGCGCTGATGGAGATTCCCGGCGTAAAAGACGAATTCCAGATAATTCTGGAAGACCGGCACGGAATGCTCGATGTGACGATAAACGTCGAAGCCGAGCCTGGCGTGACCGGGCATACGGTAGTTAAACATTTGAAAGAGCGTCTCGGGTTCACGCCGAAAGGCGATGTGTTCCCGGTCGGATCCCTCCCCCGCACGGAAGGCAAGGCGAAGAGGGTGATCCGGCGCACTGTGGATTGATTGATTTCAAGGGCGGTTAGCTCAGCTGGTTAGAGCGAGTGCTTTACACGCATTAGGTCGGGGGTCCGAATCCCTCACCGCCCACCATTCCCTCCCCCCACCCGTCTTCTCCGCCCTTTTGTCACTTAAAAGTGTTCAGAAAATTCCGGATTTAAGGTCTGACCTTGATTCCATAATTTTCTGAACACTTTTTATGCGGATTTACATCTTAATTCCATAATTTTTGCTTTTGTCGGCTGTCTGCGAATACCGGAAGTGTACTACAAGGCCCGGTGTTATATTACGCAGTAATACAGGGCAATCACTTTTCGCAATAGCACTTATGGCCAAAATGTTCCCTTGTTGGGGAACTTTCTGGCGTTTTCCTTTGTGCCGAGCGGATAGAAATATGATATAATTCTCTTGCTTTGACGAAATGTACCCTTGGAAGGGGACTATTTGACATGGCGCTATATGATCAGATTTGTGAGCAGGCGATAGGAAACTATGGCTTGATTACCACTATGGACGCTGAATCGCTTGGGGTTCGGCGAAAAGATCTCGTTGAATGGGTTAAGCTTGGTCGCCTAACTCGGCTTGGGCATGGGGTCTATCGAATAGAGCACTATCTGCCAACGGAATATGACCGCTATGCAGATGCAGTTGCGATAGTCGGCAGGGATGCTGCGCTCTGGGGTGAGAGCGTTCTCGCCATGTACAATCTGGCAATGGTTAATCCGTTACGCGTTCAGGTTGCCACTGGTCGTAGAGTCCGTAAGGCTCTACCGAAGTGGATTGAACTTGTAAAGAAGCCAAAAGGGGCGAGCGAGGATGTTTTTGAGGGAATTAGGTGCCAGAATCTCGCTAGTGTCATTCTTGAATGTCGTGGCAAGTTAATGACGGAACGCTTGCATGGCGCGATAGATGACGCATCTCGCAGGGGATTGCTTCGCAGTGGCGAAGTCGAAATGCTTAATAAGGAGTTCAAAAGATGAAACGTCCCGGTACATGCGTCAATCTGATCAAGGCCGTAAATCAAATCGATAAGAGCGGAGATCCGGTGAGATTCTCGCGAGCGATGGCGAATGGACTTGTTTCCAAGATTGATGAAATCGGTGGTGAGGCGAGGAGATAATCATAAAGAATTGGTCAATTGACAGGAGAATAGGCGTTGGCTTGTTCTTCTTGCTGCTTGCAGGTTTCGTGGTGGCTCTATGCGTGATGCCGCATATCCCTCGGTGGTTGTGGCAGTCGCGGAATCCTGATTTGCAAGAGTTGGCGATTCCGTTTTTATTGTTCTTGCCGGATTCGTCCTGGTTGTGATTGGCGCGTGGACGGTTAGGATTTCGGAGAGGCTGTACCGGCATGGCTATAGGCAAGGCAGGAGCGAGTACCTTATGGATGATAAGGAGAGGCATGGGGTTCGTAAGTTGCTTGAAAAGCATCCAGAGGACACCGAGAAGATATTGGGAAGCGGACATAACCTTGAAGCAAAACAGTTCGTTAAGAAACATCCGACATTCTGACAGATGCAAATAATTGGATGTTTCCTCCATAAACAACATGACTATGGAGCACGGGGGGATTGGTGCGCAAGTGGGTCGGGCTTCGGAATCTTTTATCCTCCATCATTTCCATTTTGTCACCCCCTTCCCCGGCTCGGCCGCCCCTTTGTCACTTAAAAGTGTTCAGAAAATTCCGGATTTAAGGTCTGACCTTAATTCCATAATTTTCTGAACACTTTTTTGCGGATTTAAGGCCGGATTTCAGCTCATGCACTAGATTGACACCTGGTTTATAGGTGCGGGCAGACTTGCGGGCGGGGATTTTGAAAGATTTTCGTCCGCAGTCCTGAATTTATGGTATGCTATTAGCGTTCAAGCGGACAAAGGACAGCTTTCGGCCGCTTGAATAAAACAGATTTCCCGCGCAGGGAAGGTTGTGCGAATGACGGGGCGCGTTGTCTTCAACGCGCCGCATCCAAATCTTCCGCGCATGGGACGCGTCGCAAGAAAGCCTGAGAACTTCACTTGTAAAGACGCACAGAAGGGTAACTGCCCTCAAAATGCAGTATGCCTCCTTCGGTGTATCTTTACGGGCTCTCTCAGGCGCCTCTTGCGATGCATCGGAGGAGGTTTCAGTTTTCCGCCCCCGCCGATGTCTGGACAAGGGACGCAAGTTCCGTGGAAGACAAAGAACCATCTTGCAAACGACTTGTCAGATGCCGGAAACATCGACGTATAATAGCATGTCATGCGTGCAATAGAAGTCATAGCCGTTGTGCTGGCTGCCGCATTCTCGCTGCGGCCATGCGCGGCGCGGACACCGTCCGCGCCGCTGCAAAGCGTCATATCCGCAGCGGAGAAAGGCGATGCCGCTGCGCAGTTCCGGTATGCGGAAATGCTGCGCGACGGGCGCGGAGTCGCCAAAAACACAATTGAAGCGGTGAAGTGGACGCGCAAGGCGGCGGATGCTGGCCACGCCCCCGCGCAATGCCAGATGGGGCTTTTCTACATGAACGGGCTTGGCGTGGATGCAGACGAAGAAAAAGCTGTCGAGTGGCTTGAAAAAGCAGCGGCGCAGAATCATGCGCAGGCGCAGTACAATCTTGGGCTCTATTACGCCAGGTTTTCGGACGCGAAAGCGCGGCGTCTCGCTTTGAGGTGGCTCGGCGAAGCCGCAAAGCAAGACTACTCCGACGCGCAGTACAACCTCGCGAAACTTTATCTCAATCCCCCACCATCCGGCCTCCCGTGAACAGAACGCGGGCCGCCGCGCGATTTCCCTCCTGCGCCTCGCGGCCGCCCAAGGCCACGCTGACGCAAAAAAAGCTCTAAAGGAACTCGGGGTGGAATAAACCCCGCAAACAAGGAAAGACGAAGGAGAAAGCAATGAGCAAAAACGCGATAATCACACTGCTCGCAGTTGTTGCAGGCGTGCTTCTGGCATGTCTGCTGCTGAGAGATATATGGAAACCACCAGTGGTGGATGCAGGTGAAGGTTTTGGGGAGAAAAAGCCGAAGGAAGGAAGCAAACTATCTCCAAAAAACCCTGAAAAGAAAGACCCTGTCACCGGCGGAGATGTAGACCGTCTTCCGAAGAAGAGAGAGATTAAGAACGAGTTTCTTGTGAGTGGAAAAGGGTACTATGCCAAGTGGGGAAAAGGTTTGAAAGCCGGATTCCAGCAAAAAGGAGAATTCGTCGCCGAAGCCGTTGTTGTAGATAAAAAGAAACTTGGCAATGGACGGTTTAAAGTCGTCGAGGACAGAACGTTCACTACTGCACGGGAAACGCTTGAAATTGGAGATGCCGATTATTTTCTCGCTCTCGACACATTGCCGATAGATGAAATTTCATCAGGGCTAGAAACTGTCGGAAAAGCCGTAGGCGCGATTTCCGGTTTTCTTGCGAAAACGGCGCAACCGAAGCTGGTGGCGGCCGGAAAAATCGGCGAGACAATTGGAGGCGTCTCGGAAATGGCTGCCGCCGGATTTCGGTATTTCAAGATTTCCAACAACGGGAAGACTCTCAAGGAGTTGGGTCTGGACCTTTCCCAAGACGCAAATAGGAAAGTCAAATCGGCAATCAATGATTTCTCGCGCAAGCCGAAAGAAATCGAAACTATAGTCCGCAAAGTCGAAGGACGGACTTATCGTTTTACATACATTCAGGACGGCTTTGGAAAGCCTCTGAATGTTACAGCGGAACGTCTTGAAAATGGAAAAACAACTCCATTGGAGACGGAAGAAGAGGTTTGGATTCTCTGCAGGTGCAACGCCTTTATAGATGCCGAGTTCCTCAAAGACAAAAATGGAAAAGAAGTAACGCCCAAGCCAGGCGACAAGTGGGATATCAACGCAGAAAGCGTTGCAAGCATCGTCGGGGCGGACGGCTACTGCAAAGGCGATCTAAGATGCTGCCGTTCAGATTCCGGTGAGAATGAGATTTGGGAAGTTACAATAAATCCGGCAGAACTCGATGTTGTGGACGACAGCGGCAGGAAGTTGGGCAAAATTTCGGTTGGTGGAGGCAAAGCGACCGTAAATGGCGCCGAACGGCTATTGCGCGATGTCACGATAAAGGGAACAGGCAAACTTAGTCGCGTGAACAAGAACAGCATTCTATACCTCCCGTTCAACGAGAAGTTTGTAGGAGACTGCCACTTCTCCGGTAAAATGACGACAACGGAGATAAAATGACACCTGTTGTCGCGTTGCAAGCTGGCGTTTCTTTGCCATTCGATCTCGAAAAGCACAAGAACGCCAGACTGGAAGTTTTTGTGGACAGATCCGCCGCCGGCATCAATGGCGCGGATTTGCTCCTTGACAATGTATTGAAATGTCATGCCGTAATCTTCCAGAAACGCGACAATTACAACAACGGCGACAAGACGTGGTGGATAAAACCGGCAAGTCCCGATGCCGAACTGTTCATAGACAAAGTGCGCGTCTGTGATGATGCAGTTTTGCTTCCGGGACATGTCTTGTCATTTGTCGCACCAGAGTCCGGTGTTTACGGCAAATCGCTGAAGTTGTCGATAACAGCCGATGGTAAACTGGTCGAGCCGCCAGATGGAGAGATTGGCGTTTCCTTACGCTGCAAAGGGCTTGTCGCCAATGGCATTGATGAAGACGGACGGCCAAAGAGACTGCTTGACAAAGTGTCGTTCGAGATAAAGAAAGGAGAGTTCGTCGGCATCATAGGGCCAAGCGGGTGCGGGAAGTCGAGCCTGTTGGAAAGGCTTGCCGGAATAGGCGACTGGGAAGAAGGCTCAATCTGGGTCAATGGCAGGAATCTTCGCGAAGCTGGTGACGAGTTTGTCCGCCAGCGGGTTTTTGTCGTGCAAGATGCGGCAAAAGCGCTACACGACGACTTGACGATTCAAGAGGAATTGGATGCAGTCCACCGTATGCACACGGTCGCGTGCGAAGAGGATGCTGCGACAGATGAGTACGCAATAAGAAAGTTCCATCTTGACGGCGACGAGTTCAAGTCCAAAGCCATCGGAAAATACAGCGGCGGAGAAAAACGCAGAGCGGCGCTTGCCCGTGCGCTGTCTCTAAAGCCCAGATTGCTCCTTCTGGACGAACCAACGGCCGGCCTCGATTCTGACCGCGAGCGGGAAGTGATGAACTGGCTGAAAGAGATTTCCGGTCCCAGGGATTCAGGGCGTTCAGGATGCACCATCTTGTGCGTTACGCACGTTCTCGCAAATGCGGATCTCTTCGACCGCCTGCTCGTTTTTTCGAAAGGCGGCAAGCTTGTCTTTTCCGGGACACCCGAAGAGACTCTGGATGTCTTCCGGAAAGCATATCCGGAAGGCAACGGCAAAGATGCCGCGCCAATCGCTTCGCTTGCCGGAATTTTCCCGCTGCTCTCCGGCGATGAACCAATCAGAAAGAATGTGTTGGACGAATGCCCTGAGATTGCGGAGCCGACAGTGGACGAGTTCCCCCCCGCGCGGGAAAAAGCATCGCCCGGCAGGTGCGCTGGCGGCTATTTCAAATGCCTTTGGCGTTCGCTCACAAGAACGGCACTTTCAAAATGCATATTTGATTTTCTTTTGTTCCCGGCTCTCCTTGCGATGGTGATACGTTTCGTGTGCAACGACTATGCGAAATGGTTCAGAGAAGGGACTAATCTCCCTTCGGGTTCGGAGCCGTTTGTGCTTCCTTTTTGCTCTTGTCTGGCCGTATTTTGGATAGGGCTGGTGTCTTCAGTCCGGGATTTCGTCGGCGAACGCTATCCGCGCAGATGTCTTGAATCCAGAGAAGGTGTTCCATTGATGCCGTATCTTGCGGCAAGGTACCTATGGCGTCTTGCCACAGTTGGACTTCAAGCCGTTTCCTTTTCTCTCGCGATGATGCTCGCATTGTGGATAGGATGGCGCGATGGCGGCGGGGTATGGGTTTCATGGCTCACCATTTTGCCGCTCGTGCTGAGCGCATGGACGGGGACTCTTCTGGGCCTGACGATATCCGCTTTCGCCACGTCGCCTACATCGGCGGTGGGGAAAGTGCCGTACTTTGCCATAGCCCAACTTCTTTTCAGCAAGGTCGTCTTGGACGGGGACAACTATCCAATAATAATAAAGTTCGTGAAAAGCATAATGCCTTGCGACAAGACGATAGAAAGTCTCAAATTGCTGTGGTTCGGGCGACCCCCCGAGGACAATGTGCTTGGAGGCACAATGTGGTCTATCGGATTTTTTGCAGTATATGCCGTTTTGCTGGTCGCATTCGGCATCATGGCGCAACGGCAACGGGAAATTGAATGGACCGGGCGGTAGCGGATTGTTTTTGGTCCAAACCGTCAAAGGATAAAGTAAAGGAAAGGCATCGGCAATGAGTGAAGCAAAAAGAATCGTGATTATTGGCTACCCCGGTTCGGGAAAGACGATGCTCGCAATCGGACTAAGTACAAGTACCGGGCGAAAAGGCTCGAACATAACCTCGACCGCGCAAACACAGTTGTCGGAACTTGCCGCCAAAATAGAAAACGAGCGCGAATTTCCCATGCCTACGCAGCTTGTCAAGGCCGGGACGGGGCAAGATGACGATATAAGGCGATATCCGTTTTCGGTGACTTGGCACGGTGCGAGAGAAGAATTTGAAATACAAGACTTTGCGGGCGAGCGTGCGGCTAACGCGGAGTATCATAAGCAATTCCTCAAAGACATTATTGGCGATCAGCCTTTCGGCGCGGTTCTGCTTCTGAATCCTGGCATGGAACTGTTCAAGCCGGATTGCGGCGAGGAAGAAATAAAAAGGCGTTTGGAACTTGCGCAGTTCTACAAATACGCCGTGGAAACCGCGTATGATAGGGGATGCCGGCATTTTGTAATTGCGATTACGGCATCCGACCGCATACGCAAGGGGCTTTTCAATAGCGGCGATCTCCGCAGCAAGGAAAATATTCAGCGGTACGGCAATTTCAAGCAACTTCTCGACGAGATACGGCTCTTCCTCAAAAACATCAGGAAGTCGCAAACGAAAAAAGACGGAAGAATTGACTACAAGGTTGTTCCCGTAACGGTCACGGGCCATTTGAAAAGCCAAAATAAAGGCGACGTGCAGCTTGCCAAGGGCAGAGGCAATTCGGCGGCCGATCCGTTCCTTTGGATGCTCGATCCTTGGAGAATGCGCATCCGTAAACTGGTGAAGTTGTTTATGGTTGGCGCGGTCGCGGCCGGACTGTCCTTTGCGGCGATGTGCGCAGGATTTCGCTTATGGAACGGCTGCCGGATATCGGATCGTCTGAATCGCGCAAATGACGCCCTTGCTAATTTTGGCGACACAACGGATCCAAACTTCGGCAAAGAAAAAGGCCAGAAAAGACTTAAAGAGGCCGACTTGTGTCTGAAGGAGGTTAATGACGCCTGGTTTGTCGGGGAAAAGGAACGTGAGATTATTGCCAAACAATTGCCTGGCCTGCTTGGAACACTAATGACAAATCAAGTCAAGTTGGCCTGCTGCAATCTCCGGCCCCGGGGAGATGACTACATTACTCCGATTACGACGATGGAAGGCCGTGACGAACTGGATTCGTGGCCGTATTGGGAGCGCAGCGCGTTGGGAAAGAATGTTCATGCCGCTGCAGTTGAATTTCGCGATTCCGAGACCCGAAAACTGAAGGAAGAAACACTGAAAGCCAATATAAAATATCTTTGCGACGAGGCCCCAAAAGCAAATTCCGCAAACGACTCGGAAATAAACACCTTCCTTTCACGTGCGGTAAGCATCAACGAGCAACTTGACAGTGGCAAAGGCAGCAACATAGAATTGAATATTGCCGTCCGAAAGGTACTTACTGAGGCAATTAAAGAATTCAAGAAAAGTGAAGATGTGAGAAAGCGCACTATTGGTGCACTCCCTGAAAATTTCAAAACCGAAGATTTCAGAATAGAGATTTCGGACTTGACAATCAATAAGGAGAACAACTAATGCGTACAATTCATTTGAAAACAGTTGCAATTGCAGTATTCGCTGTAGTTGGTGCATTCTGGTTTGAACGCTGCTATGGAGAGAGTCGCGAAGAGATAGCCAAAGAATTAGAAGAAAGGAATATGGCAGAAAAACTGCAAAAAGAATTAGAGGCGGCAAATAAAGTCACCGGACTAATCGATGACGAACGAAATAGTATGCAAGTTATTTCGGCTGAATTGGTCAACTATCTAACCGAATCCGAAAAGTCTCCTTACAGATGGAAGGTTCTTCATCGTGCGAAAAACCGGTTTAATGGAGAAGTTCAGAAACTGAAGCCGGAGGTTTTCGAGGACGTGTTTCAGTCCGCAAGAAAATTATATAACGGCTTGAGAGGTACTTCATGTTGGAACGCTGAAACATTTGGCGACAATGCTTTGTATTGGCTAACCCCTACTAATAGCGAAGGTATCGTACATCAAGCAAGTAATAAATGGTTGTGCTATGACTTTCAGTGCGAAAACATATTATTCAAAACCGATCACTTGCGAAACAACCCAGAGTCAAAACCATTCTATAATCATAAAGTTTGGGTGAATTTTTACTTGTCGTATGGTTCGTTTTCGCGTGATTTCAGCATTGGGAATCGTATAGTTGAATATTCAAACGGGAATTATGCGAATATTCCCGACTCTAAGATTGACACGCAAAGGATGAAGGCTACGGATGTTATCAAACTGAAATTATGCAAAGGGGAAGAAGACGATTGGTGGTATGACGTAGATCTTCCGCGAACGACTTTTGAATTCCGCCCTGGATGGGATATGATCGAAGCTGAGTTAGCATATGGGAGCAAAAGGGATGTATATCCAAACGATGTGTTTTTTATCGTTAGACTGGACAATTCAAAAGTCACTGGCGGGCCGCGAGAAGCGTTTGAACAAGCCTTGTCAAGAGCCAAGGAGCACGAAGCGAAAATAAATGAGAAAAGAGTTAAAGCCGTCAAAGAAGCCGAAAGCAAGCGCAAACGCAATTTAGGAAAGGGCGATTGACATGGACGGCAAAGTGCGTCTTGATCAGGTGTTCTATGGCTATGGCCAGTCTGGTTATGGGCTGGCTGGATATTCGTTTGACGATGAAGGCGCTGCATGGGCTGCAATCAACGTTTGTCTTGCCATAGGGCAGGCCACGGGATCCAGACTGCCCAAGCCGATATTGCTGTCGCGAATTCTCGGCGACAAAATCGTGATGGCCCGGATTTGCAATGGCGCGAAGGATTCGTCAGGACGGAACACATTGTTTGTACATGCGCTTGTTGGTCTCGCGCAGGAAGTTCGCACGGCGCATATTACGGCTTTCACGCTTGATAAAGCTGGAATTTTCCGTGACAACTTGTCCGGGAATCCTGTAGACGTGATCGAGGTCGCAGCGAATCCAGCGCCGGCAACGGCGTCTCACGAGCCGCTTGAATTGCCTGCGGCGATAGAGACGTCCGCGCCGGACGAAAAACTCGTAAGGCGGATTGTGTCCGGGCGGGAAAATGAACTGTCATGGTCTTCATTCGCGTTTGAGGACATGCCAGGCTATGATGTCATCTGCTTGTCACCGCTTGCAAGCAGCCCCATGGAGCGTAACATTTACGACGCTGAATTGAAACTTGTACGAGGTGTAACTGTCAAGCGGAAAGCGCCTGCCCCCGCCTCGCTGCCACATGTTGAAAAGCCTTCCTGTCCGCCACTTCGGAATCCAAAGCCGAAGGAAGGTGTTCGCAAAGGGAGGAATGGACTACTGATCTCGTTGCTTATCTCGATTGCCATCAATGTCGTTTTGCTTTCTGCGTTTGTATTGACGAGAGCGAAGGATGTAACGCAAGCGACTGGGAATTCTAACAAGTCGCAGTCTGATGACATAGTCAAGGTTGCCAAACGGATGTTCGCAGGCAAGAACGCAGTTACGGATCTTGGACCGATTCAGACATTATTAAACACTGAGGATGGTCACAAAGAAGATGAAAAGGAAAAAGCACAGAGGGAATTGTTAAATAAACTTCTCGCTTACAAGCTTTTTGTAGAAGAATTTATTCTAAACCAAACAAAGGAGAAATGAAAATGGCTAAATCTAAATCAAGTGCATGCTGTCTGGGTGGAGTGATGCTGGTAGCATCACTAGTGCTCAACGTGGCGCTCATAACGGGATGTGTGAGTTTTGATGGGAATCCGCCATATATTCACATAGGAACTTCTAGTCAATCAGAAGTAGAAGCATTAAAGAAAGAAATCGAAACGCTAAAGAAGGAGCGAGTAGCCTCTCTTGATCGTCTTCGTGCCATTGCCAAGGAGATTGGAATGGACGCAAAAAGTATTGACGATGAGGTAGTGCTCAAAGGTGAAATCATCCAGCGCCTTCTTGACGGGAAAGAGACCTTGCCCAGAGGAGTGATTACCGAAGACGATATTGCTCGTATCGACAAACAACTGACAAGTAACAACATTGCTGTAAAGGATGCCTGCAAGTTTGTCATGAAGTTCAAGGGAAAGAAGGTCATAGTGATTGAGTCGGAGGTGAAATGACGTGTTCGCGTAGCGCAGTCGTGGTCTTCCTTGTTGCCATTGAAGTGGCGATTCTGGGGGGAAGCAACGTCTGTGCCGCCCAGGTGGGCGGACGCGACATCGGACTCGTTCTTTCTGGCGGAGGCGCAAAAGGCGCGTATGAAGTCGGCGTCTGGAAAGCGATTTGCGAGACCGGGATAGACAAACGCATAGGGGCGATATCCGGGACGAGCGTCGGCTCCATTTGCGCAGTGCTGTTCTCGGTGATCGGCAATCCCGACAAGTGCGTATCCGTCTGGATGGAAGCCTCGACCGATGCTTTTCAAGTCAATATCGGAGCAATACTTGTCGATGTATGCGCCGGAAGATCCATCGATGACCGCTACGACAAAGACAACGGCATCCTTTCAAAAGCGGCTTTGAGAAAAATTCTCAACGACAATTTGGCGCAATGGCCTCCGGAAGAGCCGGTTCTGCTGTATGCTACTGCAAGTGAAATGAATGGCGACGGAACCTGCAAGCGGGCAGTACATCGTCTCAATGCCCTATCGAAAGATGCTATGATAGATTGCCTTATGGCATCGGCAGCAATCCCGTTTTGCTTCACGCCACAGGAGATAGGCGGCAAGAGTTTTCAGGACGGATTCCTTTGCGACAACGTCCCGGTCGCGCCTATCGTGGAGAACGACACCCGGAATGAAATCAAGACGTTGATAGTCGTACATCTTTCAAAAAATAGTCAAAAAATCGAAGACGGCAATCTGGGGACGCGAACGGTTGTGGAAATATGGCCTTCCGAAGATATTGACTTGAAAATCAAGGGTATGGATGATACCGATAGAAAGAAATGGCGGATGTTTGATGAGGGATGATAAGCCTTGATTAGGCTTGAAAACCCTTGAAAAATAGATGGCTGTGCGAAATTTGAGGACGATAACACGGGAATACAGGCATTAGGGTTGCGCAGAAAGTTTTGGTTTGGGTTTGTGAAGCGCTCTGCCGTATGATGCCAAGGTTGAGGTTTCCAGTAGCGACAGCGTTCTGGTCAAAATGGTTCTTCGCCAATTCGGCGCGAACAGAACATCTGGCAGTCCAACATCCTTTCAGCCAACCAGTAGGTTAATATGCGCAAGAGTGAGAAAGTCTTGTGGGCACATCGCCAGAATAACTTCATGGGATATCCTCGCACCTACAGGGCGATTCAAGACGAACGCGGCCGCCGAGTTCGATGAAGTAATGCGGCTCGTCAGGCTCGCCCCATTCTGGATGAAGGCATCTATCTGCCGGATGTTCGACATACGCATACGGCATTAGACCGCTGACGGTCTCAATTCCCTTGCACCAAAAAGCCATGCGCGGAGCATCTTTCGCGTAGCCACGGCGGAACTCTATGATCGGCGTTGTGCTTTCTGTAAACTTGAGATTCCAGTTGTGAAGCCGCTTCCGCCAGTAGAGCGTGGGGAGCCGGTATTCCTCGCGCTTCTCGCCGGAGGCGATCATGTCGAACCACTTGCCTTTCAGGACGAGTGGAAGGATGGAGCATTTGCTGCGCTTTAATTCAATCACGTTGGCACCCTCCTGGCCGAGCGAGCTCGGCCATCAGGACATGGCCTTGGTGCGTGGGCGGGCGGAGCGGGCGCCGGCCATGGAATAGACGTAGAGCGCCTTTTCGATCACGTCGGAGGCGTTGGCGGGGTTGTGCTGGGATATCCATGCTTCGACGCGGCGGATGCAATCCTCCGGCGAGGTGGACGCGGCGATGACGGACTGGAGCGGTGCAAGGTCGGCGGCGAAGGCCCGTGCAAGGTCGTCGGCGCGGGTGGCGGCCGGGCGGTCTTCGACGGAATCGGCTGCGGAGAGGGGGAACGGGCTGAGGCCCGCCGCTCCGATATTGGCGGCGGAGAAGGGAATCATCGGGGATGGGGGCGTGGCGGCGCGGCGAATGCCGAAACCGATGCGCTCGGAAAGGGTATTGAGGGCATCGTCATCCAGCTCGAGGCCGGCTTCATGGAGCTTGCCGATCACGGTGAGGGTGGCGGTCTGCTCGCGGGCGGATTCTGAGCCGAAGAGGATCTTCGGCGCGCGGCCCGTGTGGCCGTTGATCGCCAGGAGCTGCTCGAAGAGTTGGCCGCGGAGCGTCGCGGCGAGGGACTTGGCATCGGCCTTCCTGATATCATCCCGCACTTCTCCCTGGAGGTTCGCGGTGCCTCCGCCGAGCTCTCCCGTTGGCGAGGCGCTGGAGGATAGGGTCTGCCCGACGATGAGCTTCGATATCTCCTGGTTGCAGATGGTGATGAAGCGCTCGTGACTGTTGGAGGAGTCGCCGTTCGCGGCCTGGACGATCTCGACCTCGGTGTTCTTCGAGACGACGATCGCGCCGAGGCGCACGGCAAGCCGGAACGCGCGCTCGAGCGTGGCCTTGCCCTTATCATCGGAGTACTTGCCCTTCAGGAACGGGACGCCGAAGCGTTCGAGGAGATCGGCCCACCACTGGCGGGACATCGTGCGCAGCAGCCACCAGAAAAGGATGGACCGCATCGCGCCGCCCCAGTTGTCGGGCGCGGGCATGAGGTCGCAGCGGTGGACGATGTAGCGCTCCGGCGTGACCTCGTGGGAGGTGGGAAGCGGATTGCCGGTTTCGTCCACGTCGAAGATGCGCATTGCGCCCTTCGAGTAGTCGAGGAGCTGGTAGTGGACGGGCACGAGCGCCTTGAGCGCGAAACCGCCACCGGGAAGCGGCGCGAACACCTTCTCCACGACGGCGACGGGGAAGAGCGTGGCGTTCATCAGCCACGACTGCGCATCCGCGAAGGTGGCGTTGTCGATGACGTCGTCGCAGAGGTCGCTCGCGGCGACGTCGGCGGGGTCGTTTTTCTTGAACGGGATGACCGTGACCGGATCGCCGAGGACGGCGATCTTGCGCTTCATGAACTCGGAGCGCACCTGGTTGTCGTTGGAGATGACGTCGCGGTAGAGCGCGAAGAGCTCGCGGGTGTCGCCGTTCTGCGCCTGCTCGACGATGCCCATAAGACGGTCTGCGGAGAGGTAGCGGACCAAGCTCGGCAGCTCGCGGCGGGGATCGAGGACGGTGATCTGGTCGACGTTGGTTTTTCCGTTTTTCATTTCAGGGTTCCTTTCCAATGGATTCCGCTTCAAGCCGCTTGGCGGCCAGTTCGCAGTACTTCTCCTCAAGCTCGATCAACACGGCCCTGCGCCCTGTGCGCATCGCCGCTACCCCCGCCGTGCCAGAGCCCGCGAACGGGTCGAGGATGGTTTCGCCCTCGTTGGTGTAGGTGCGGACGAGGTATTCGAGCAAAGGGACCGGTTTTGACGTTGGATGACCGACGACATTCTTATTGCAGAAACCCGCTCCGTTCCAGTTGCTGAAATCGACCACGTCATGCGGGTAGCGCGTGCCGGTATCATAATACACGTATTCAAGTGGATCACGGGACGGGCGGAAGTTGAAACGCTCCAGAGCAAGACCATTTTTCCCCGGCCTCGTGCGCCCAACCGGCCCATAGAAACCGCCCTTTATTTTCCATTCGCTATTTGTGCGTGCCCGGCCCACATACCGCTCATAGAGTTTGCCATTCTTCCCGCCGTGGACGCGATGCGTAACCGGCGTTGGGCTCTGGTGCTTCTGCGGGTTATAGGTTGGGAGCCGCCGGTAGAACACCAGGATGTTCTCATGGGCGCGAAGCGGCATCTTTTTGGCGTTTAGGAATCCTAGCGCCTGTGTTTTACGCCAGATGATCTCGTAGCGGAACTCGCGGCGGTTGGCATTGATAACATCGCACGCGAACGGCATCACGCCGAAAATCAGAACGGGCGCATTGCCCTTTAAGACATTCCTAATTCCCTCGTGGAACGCTTCGAGGTCGATTTTGCAATCCCAGGCACATCGTGTGATGCCATACGGCGGGTCGGTGATGGCGGCGTCGAACGGCCCCTGCAGCTCGCGCATGACCTCGAAGCAGTCGCCGTGGTAGAGGGTGACGGAAGCGTTCTGGAAGTATGGACTTTTCATGGGCGCCTTTCTTTCTGGCCGGGCGAGCCCGGCCATCAAATCTATGAGTTGAGGGTTGGGGTGGTGGGGCCGTCGTCGGGGGGCGGGAGCATGGTGAGGCGGGAGGTGGCGGCTGAAGCCGCCCGCTCCGATATTGACGCAACGCGGGTGCCGATCTGGACGGCGTCGGCCTTGGCCTCCTCTGTGCCTTCGATGAGGGCGTGAAGGGAAAGCTTGGTGCCGTCGAAGAGGTCGCCGTGGCGTCCGGTGGCGGCGTCGAGCGAGTTGTCGAAGCCGCCTTTCATCTTCTTGACGAGCCGGAAGTCGTCTTTTACATTGAAGTCGTTCGGGACGTCAATCTGGCTTTCGTCGATGGCGTTGACGAGCAGCTGGCCGAGGTAGGTCTTGTAAAGGACACGCTCGCCCATGACGTCAAGCTTCTCGGAGTTCTTGACGAGAATGACGTCGCAGACGCCCTCAAGCTCCTCGCGGACCTCGGTCGCCCAGTACACTTCGCTCGTCGCGTCGATAGCGACGGCCTTGGCCTTGAGCCGCGTCGCAAGCTCGCGGAGTATGCCCTTCGGCTTCTTGGGGTCTTTCGACTTGAAGGAGAGTATCAGCTTCGCGGCGTAGCGGCCGTCGATGCGCTGGGTGACGGCGATGCCGAAGGGGTTGGACTTCTCGCCCTCCGTGGTGGCGGGGTCGGCGCCGATGCCGATGGGGCCCTTCGTGAGGTCGAAAAGGCGCTCCCAGCCGGGCGGCAGATCGTCCTCGGCATAGACGCAGCCGGCGCGCTCGCCGCGCTCCATCGCCTCCATGAGCTTGATGAGGCCGACGGCAGCCGAGCCGCCGGTGATGAAGAGGCAGCCGTA
>Ga0310695_10005263_pt1 | contig 22757 bp, 33 predicted proteins | sample RumenRJG_04DNA_FD_203882 | JGI IMG/M metagenome (GOLD analysis project Ga0310695, IMG submission 203882) | Bovine rumen microbial communities from Lethbridge, Alberta, Canada - RJG_04 (v2) (version 2) | ecosystem: Host-associated > Mammals > Digestive system > Stomach > Rumen | place: Canada...
TGTGTCAATGATGCCATTGTTGATCTTAGCAGTCTGGTCACCATACATCGTGATTGAGCCAACTTTTGACCATCCTTCAGCCACGCCTTTAGCTATAGCGGGAAGCTGCTCGATGTAAGCCTTCGCGACTTGGATTTGCATCTCCATCTTTCCTGCGTCATTCAATTTTGCTAAAGCCTCTGCTTTGCGCTCAAGGCCTTCAGCCTCACTCATCAGCTTTGCCTTGATAGCAGCTGCTTCGCTCTCACCCTTTAGACGGATGACTTCAGCCTCATTAGTGCCTTTAACGAGATCTGCAGCTGCGACAGCTTCCTTGGCTTTTGCAGCTTTCTCTTGCTCATACAGCTCAGCTTCTGCTTTACGCTGGCGCTGGGCAAGTTCAGCTTCTGCTTTCTTCTGTGTCTCATAAAGGCACGCGTCAGACCGCATTTGCACAGCATACTTGTCAGCGTCTGCCTTCTTCTTAATCTGTGCGTCTAACTGGCGCTCAGTGATTGCGATCTCTCGCTCTTTGAGCTCAATCAACTTCTCTTGAGCTGCAACATTCGCGTCACCAGCTTTGATCTCACGGATCTTGCGCTGCTCTTCATCCATGATTCCCTTTGCAGCTGCTGCGATCGCCATCTGCGTGTCTGACTCTTTCTTGAGCTCAGCTTGCTTGATAAGCAAGTCATTCTGCTTCTTAGCAATCTCTAACTTTGCAGCTACTGCGGCGTCATTTGCCTCTTTCTCAGCGTTAGAAGTCGCGATAGACACGTCTCTCTGTGCATTTGCCTTCGCAATCTGCGCATCTTTGCGGATTCGCTCAACGTTATCTACGCCCATATTCGTGATGACGCCATTGCTGTCTTTGAAATTCTGGACATTGAATGACACAATCTCAAGCCCCATAGCCGCTAAATCTGGCGCAGCGTTCTCTCGAACTAAATTCGCAAACTTCTGCCGGTCATTGATCATCTCCTGAAGCTGCATCTGCCCGATTATCTCGCGCATGTTGCCTTCAAGCACTTCACATGCGACTTTCATGATGTAGTCAGTCGGCTTATTCAAGAAATTCTGCGCAGCAAGTTCGAGAAGATCTGGTCTGTTAGATATCTTGATGTTGACGACAGAGTCGACTGAGATGTCAATGTACTCTTTTGTCGGTACAGGACTTGATGTCTTGACATCTACTGAGATCAACTTGAGAGCAAGCTTGTCAAGACGCTCAAGGAATGGAATCCTCAAGCCAGCTTTGCCTACGATGAATCTCTTCTTCCTGAAGCCAGATATGATGTATGACATATCTGGTGGCGCCTTGACATATGATGCTGCGACAAGTCCAAGCAAAAAAAGCACGATTGCTCCAATGATGATATATGATGTCATTTGATTTTCCTTTATGTTATTTGATAAATTTGAAGCCGCTTACGGCGGCCGGTCGGATTTACTGTTTTCTCAGAGAGATTACATTCGAAAGACGCGACCAAGTTTTAAGTTTTTACTAATGTCATTTCGTGACAAAGCTTGAATCTTAAGATCTTGAACCTTTAGTCTTTACTTCAGTTATCAGCATCAATAGCGTTCAGATCATCTTGGAAAGATGTTGGAAGTCAAGCGACTACCTATTTTGCGTCAGTCTCCTGCGATCTCCAAATTGTCAATCAGCAATCTCAATGAAATGAGTTGCATTATACTCATCAATTTCATCCTGAAGAGCATTGATGTCCTTACGAATGGCATCAGTCACCTCAGTCTGCCAGTTAGCATCAAACACCACATCATAGATGCGGACGAAATCTGCGTTGCAATACTCGCATGAATCTGTATAAGCAGACATGCACTCAATCTGCTTGAGCTCAGACTTGAGCTCTGAAAGACGAGCAAGCTTCTCAACAACTCCAGTGTTTGCAACATGGAGAGCAACCTTGAAAGCGATAAGACGCTTCTGCAGCTTCTCCCAAGCCTCCATCAATGCCTTAGGATCCTGCTTGCGCATTGCTGCGAGCTCTTCCTTAGATGGCTTGATGAACTTTCCATCTACAAGCTTGATGTTCTTCTGCACCATGTTGTTAGCATTGATACGACCGCGAATCGTGTTCATCTCTCCGATAATACGCTTCCTCTCCTTGAGGGCGCGAGCTATTGACATCTTCATTGTCTTTTCCTTAGTTTACTTTTTTAAATTCTCAGTAGACTTCTATCATCTGCATTGTAAGCGTCTTTGCAGCCGCATCAAATGCCTCTTTGTCTACATCTCCACAAGCGTCTAACTTGACAGAGATCTTCACATCTGGAAACTTAGCTCTCAAGATGACTGCATTTGCCAGCACGCATATGCTCAAGTCATACCCGCATATGATGATCTCTTCAGGTCCACGCCTTCCAAAGTCTTCTTCAATTATCTCAGCAAGATCAAAGCTTCCAAAAGTCTTCTTGTTGACAAAAGTGCACTTGCCGTAGATCTCGTCCATCAATTTGTCTGTGATTTGCCAGCCGTCACTTCCTTCAATGCAATGCTGTGTTGGAAGCTTGTCTCCTTCAAGTGTCGCAAGATAGCCTTTGACCGGCTCATTTGTCGTCTTGTTGTAAGTCGTAGTGTCATGCGTGTCTAATGTCGCATACAACTTGAAACTTCCATCTTCAATGCAAGACTTAGCAAACTCTACAACTTTATCCAAATTGTCTTTCTCAGGCCATCCAAACTGGAGCTTGCCGCCTTTCAAGAAGTCATTCTGAACATCTACAAAAATTGCCGCTTTCATCTTTTTCAATTCCATTTACTTTACAAGCTTGACTCTTGTCCAGACACCAAACAATGTGTTTGTCTTTGCTTCGACTTCAACATTTGACTTCTGGGCAATCTCTACGATCTTGCTTGCCATCTTTGACTGCTCATTTTTATTGATTGCAAGAAACGCGCAGAAAATGACAAGAAAAATTGAAAATAAAATGTTAATCCCCAAAAAACATTTTGCAAGTGAATTGACTTTATTATTATCTTCAGTGTTCATGTTCTCTTCTTTCTTTTAAACATTGACAATTATACATCAATGTCATCCAACTTTAAACTCATTCATCTCTGTACAACTGGAACTTCTTGCTTATCTTGTGCACAATGTCATCTTCAAGTGGAGCAAACCATATGCCAATTGTGCAAGTGCCATCCTCATTCTCAGGCTTCAAGTCAGTCAAGCATCTGTCATTGATGTAACCCCAGTCATTATTCTCTTTAAGTCCGAGCTCTTCTGCAAGAGCTGCGGCTTTCAATAACTGGTTCTTGTTTCTGCACTCACAGACTGTCTTAGTGAAGATGCTGTTGACATAATTCTCCCAGACGTCCTTCTTGACTTCAACTGTTATACTGTATGTCTTACGTGGATTCTCTTCAAGGACTTTAAAAGACTTCTCTCCGCGATCAAACGCTTCTTTAGACAACTTATACAAACCTGGATGCTTGTAAAGAGCTGGACCAGTCTTGCCGCTTCCATAAGTCTCTACAGCAGGCAGATTGACAAATTCATTGTCTTTGATGCAGCCAAGATCGGCGTATGTCTTCAAGAAATTAGTCCAATATGCTTCACAGCAATGACCTATCATTGCTGCTAGTTTTCCAGGCTTCAAATGCAAGTCTTTACGTATGATGAAAACTCGTCTCATATTAAAAATTATACTACTTCAGTTCAAATGAGCAACTACTCTTTTGTCTTTTCGGTTTTGAGCATCATTCATTGCTTCATTGTAGCCGTCTCGATGCCCTTTAAGATAGAATAAATTGATAGCAGCTCTTAAGCCAGTTTTCTGCAATTCAGGAGAAGATGCAAAGCTCAGCACTTTCTCTATGATCTTATTCAAATCTTTCTCTTCTTCTGTAGACATATTAACCTGCAAAGATTTTATTGTAGTCCTCAGTTGACAATGACAACTGGTTGACTGGCACTGTATGGTAGACTTGATTTGAATCCATTATGCAAGCATAAATAGTACAGTCAAATCCTGGAGTATTTGGATTGACTGATACTCCCATGAAAAGAACAGTCTCTTCTCTAGGCTCACCATCTACAATATGTGTCCATGTCATTCTTTTCACAGTCAAACTCCAAAGTTAGCACGTAACTTGTCAGGATAATGTCCAAAATCAGGACTGGGAATTCTCACAATTTCTAACTTGAACTTGTTCTTGACAAACTTGTCTAATATCAATTTTCTCTCATCATCACTGACAGGACCGGTTGAACGAATGTAGTCATCGATCTTAGCATAAGTGATTCCAAGCTTCTGCTCGTCAGTCAGAGGCTGAAGTCCATCAATAGGGGTCTTAGTAGCAAGATCTTCAGGAAGTCCTAGCCACTTTGTGATCTGGATGACTTCAGTCTTTGTAAGCTTCGAGATTGGAGCATAAGAACCAAAGTTGTCACCTCCGAAAGTAGCGTACCCAACAACATCTTCAGACCGATTACATGTATTCAACACAACTCCACCTATTGTCTGAGCTACAGCATAGAGCATTGTCATCCGCAGCCGAGCAGGCATGTTAGTCTTAGTGTCATAGCTAGGCTCAAGTGCCTGGTTCTCAATCGCCTGGATTCCTGCAGCGAATATGTCGCCAATGTCAATTGTCAATCGCCTGATGCCAAGAAATGCAAACACACGGTTGACATCATCCATGTCTTTCTGTCCATCACAAGGCAGAGAGACTCCAACAACTCGATTCTTGCCGAATATTCTAACAGCAAGTGCTGCTACACAAGAAGAGTCAATTCCACCAGATATGCCAATTACATAATGTTTTGGCTTGATATCATTGTCCCATTTCTTCCAATGCTGCTTGATCTCATTGAAAGCTAGCTCTGGCGTGAAATTATAGAATCCATTCATTGGTGTGTTGTATTTCATATAAATATATAATATCAATGTCAAACTTACATTTAAACTGCGAGCATCTTCTTTACATCAACTATATTCTTGTCATACATGTCATCTATGCTAAGCAAATCAATTTTGACATTGAATTCTTCTTCACTTTCACAATCCATAAGTTCATATTGTCTGTAAAACGGATTGCCGATGCACACTCTTTTTCATTTTCTTTGCAGTCAATCTCAAATGACCTTGAAGCTAAAAAGCATTCTAGCATCAACACGCTCTCATAGTTGCATTCTTGTGACATATTTGACAATGAAAATGGAATTTTGTAGCGTTTGCCAAAGTCAGTGTGCTCTAATGCAAATTCATGCGCATCATGAGTCTTCAATGAAAAGAAGTCAATGTCTAGATAGATTGTCTTGCCAAGTATTTGTCCAGAAAAATAGACGTAATTTGAACTGAATATACGGTTGAATTCACTATAATGAATATGCTTGCATAAACCAGACTTAATACGCTTTATGCTGACGTCAATTCCAAGCATATGAGATATGACAACTAGTGCTTGCTGCGCAAGTGAGAATTCCATAGTTCATCTCTCAATAGACTTCAAGAACTCAGCTGTCCACACGCAGCCATCAAGTGCGTTCTTCAAGCATTCAGCACTCTCGTCTATCATGTAGCTTTCTCCAGACCGCATCTTGACATATGTGACTTTCTTCATCTTAGAGACTTTGATGTCAATGTCATATAAGTCAAGCCATCCTTTGTAGAACCACTTTTTGAACTTAGACATAGGCTTCTCAGTGAAATTGACAGTATCAATGACTGGAAACTCCAGTTCACTGAATTTCTCTATGTTCACCAAGTTTATCGTGAATTTCTGTGGACTTCTGTAGAAGTGCCAGAATTCATGGCTACCATTGTAAGACAGAACATGCCAATATCCTGCTGGATCTTGACATTCATCTATTGGATATCCAGAAATTGTAACGTCAAGAGTGTTCAACATATTCAACCGCATGAAGGATAATTGAAACTGTTCTCATAGAGCTTCACCATAGCAAGCGCAATTGCAGGGACTTGTTTATTTCCGCATGCATGCGCATCATCAGCTAAGTCAAACATGAACCTGTCTCTATCTTTCCATCTTATTTCAATCTCTTCATGCTCATCAAGCTTTTGATCAACATGCTCGTATTTAGCGTAGTCGAGATTGATGTAGTAGTAGTGCATCATGTTGGTCATAAATGCGGGATTTGGATTTGTCTGGCCAAGCTTCACTACTTCAGTCTTGTCAAGAAGCTTTATTCCAGTCTCTTCTTCAAGTTCACGGACTACAGCATCGCGTGGATCTTCACCTTCTTCGACCATTCCGCATGGAAACTCTTCAATGAAGTCATTAGCTCCATACCTGAACTGCTTCTCGACAAGAAGCTTTCCATCTTTTTCTACCATTATAGACACCCAGTCTGGAGCATCAATCTTGATCGGCTTCAAGCCATTGTCCGCTTCAGGTCCACGAATGACATTGAAGATTGGCGTAGTCAGAAGCTCATCGACATCTTTATCACGAGCAAACTCATTGTATGCCCATTTGATGTAGTCTTCAGGCGTCTTTCCTTCAGCTTTATACTTCTCTCTGATTTCAGATGCAGAAATATCTTGATACTGGTCATCAATCCACAAATCAAAATGTGGAATATCAGATGCAACTTTGTCTCCATTGCGTCCTTGAATTACAATCATCTTCGCTTGGTTAAGGACTTCTTCCCACATCTTCCAGTTCTTGAAGAATGCAAGTTGGTCAGAGCCAATGCAGAAATACCACTCTTGCTTGTCGGCTTCACATCCAGCTTTGAAGTATGTCTTGATGTCAAGCAAAGTGTCAATGAAACCACGCTTGTTGAACATCTCTTTAGCTGCTTCAGACTTGCAAGTCAGTGAACGTTCATAGTCTTCAAACCAGAACCAATAGTCATGATTGAAGTTCTTATAGTCTAGCATGTTGTCAATTGCACGAGACTTCTGCCAGTAGTCCATCCACGGCTCTTTGTCTTTACGGTACCAGTTGACAAAAGATGGCGCAATTATGACTTTGTAAGCGTCAAAGCTTTCATAGAGCTTTGTGACAATGGCTTTGTGTGCTGTCGTGAAAGGGTCAAATGACCCGCCAAATACTACAAACTTTTCTTTTTCAGCCATAGTTTTTCACTTCTTTCCAGTCTTTCCAGTTTTCCAGAACTCAGAAAAGCTTCCCTTCTTCCCGTTCTTCGCCCAGATTCCATACACGACTTTCACAAGCTCTTGCTTTGTATCTCGTTCGATGTTAGCCCACTTCCACTTCTTTCCGACTTTATGCGGCATGATTAACTCTCTTTCTTGCTTTCAAAATGCTATTGACACACCTACTCCAATTACATGTCCAGGACACCACTTTCCAGTTATTCTGTCACGTGTCTCAGTCAACATGTAATGCAAGTCTCCTCTCAAGCTCTTCCACAGCTTGAATGTCACTCCTCCGGTGATCCACTGTGCGGAGAACTTATCACACGTCTTATATCTGCGTTCTTTGCATCCCTCATCAAAGTACCACTCATATGACATATAAGGCTTGATCTCAAAACTAGTGAAATTCCACGGCGTGTCAACTCTACTCAAGTTTCTGTACCTAAAATAACCGTGCTCATGCTCTACTTGCCTGTATATGAATCTAGACCTATTGCTCAAGTCCCAGCCATAAAGTCCAGTCTTCAACTTAACATCAACGCCCGGTCTATGGTCAGTCTTATATCTTGCATCACTGCCATCTCGAAGCAGCACTAAACGGTCATTGATTCCAACATCTAACCAGTTTGCTGCATTGTACCATAAAGTTGGAGCTACATGGATCTCATCAATGTGCTTGTGGTTTTCGGTAGAATTTACGCCAATACGGTTCTCTTGTGAGACATTCAGCATTAATGGTGTATCTTCTACTCTAGAGGATACATCTTCTTGCGTCCATACCTGTGCTCTATTAGCATAAAGCGACAAACTTTCAAGCAAAAATATAATAGTAGTAGTTGTCTTTATCTTTATGTTCATTTCAAATTCACTTTTATTGACAGATGAACAATGCTTTTTTTCCTAAGATCTCATTATACTGTGAGTCAACATCTACATCACAATATGCAGAGCACACCGGAACCACAAAACCGCCATTTATCTGCATCTTGACTTCAACATCATCTGGAAGACTTTTAATAATGCTTTTGAGTTCTTTGATTGTCATCATTTATATTATATCACATAATTAATAAATTTATATCACATAATTAATAAATGTGTATATATTTTATTTTAAACCAAATCTATAACCACAATCTAAATATTTTTGTACATCATCACATTTAATATAAATTCTATGATTAGTTATTGGATTATACATCCATTTTCTACCTTTTGTAGTAAGAGTACCAGATTTATTTCCTAATCTACCTTCAACTCTAAGACGCTAATTTCTTCGTATCATACCATTGCGTCTATTTATTTTTATTTGTTTTAATTCTTCTTCAGTATGTACTGGAGGCAATTTTCCTTTTACAAACCCATTAGGACAAGTTAATGCCATAACTTCAATTTTTCCATTATTAAATTTTTTAAGATGCTTCTTTATAACATATCCATTTTTTATAAAACTATCAATCTAATCTTTTGAAACAATCTTAACATCATTTGTCTCAAGATTTATCATTGCTCTACTGCCATATCTACCGTTATTTTTTCCACTAAAATCTGCATGACTATCGCTTATTTTCTTTCTATATTCATCTGAATATATTCCACGCTTTCCAGAATTCCAGGATTTTTTGCCTTTAGTAGCAATACTAATTTTATTGGAATACTGCTATCGCTGCTCTTCGGTAAAATTTATAGTTCTACCACGCCAAAATCCATTCGGAATCTGCTCATTTGGTTTTAATAATATGTCTTCTTTTCCATTTGTCACCCATATTCTATTAGCTGTAGTAATTTGAATGCCTGCATCATATGCGGCAGTTCTTATCTTTTCATATAGTCTTGATGTCTTTATTTTATATTTTTTGATATCTAGCATATATCTAATTGCACTTAACATTTTCTTGTACTATATACTATTTTTTCCATATTTAGTTTTATATATTTGTTGTAATAATAAATGAGCAAAGAAATGTTCTCTAAGCGTTAGCGCAATAATGTTCGACTATTCATTCTCCAACTCCGGGTAAATTGATCTTGGCTTTATGTGATGATATTCACAATAGCAAATTGATCGATCAATTTTGTCAGTCAGTCTTTTCTAAATAAGACTATCATATATCTTTTCGTAGTTCATGTTAGTTTCCTTTATTTATGTGACGTTAGCTCGTCACATTTATTATTTACTCTTTTCAAAAATAAAATAAGCACCAGCAGCTAAACTGGTGCTTTGTAGCATAAACTACAAATTTTATTTACTCGTGTCTAATTCTCCAATCAACAGAACGCTGTACATATCCAATAAACTCAGGATTACCCATCGCTTTATCAGGATTGTCAGTAAGTTTACATGTTGGAAATCCATTGCATTCTTTGACTTTCATTACAATGTTAAGTGATGGGACATCTTGTACACCAGCAAGATACGTACCAATTCCAAACGCAATCTTGCAACGACCTTCGAAATACTTCTTTATCTTTGTGGCACGCTCAAAATCCAAAGCGTCAGAAAACAAAAGTGTCTTAGTCATTGGATCAATTCCAAGTTTATTGTAGTGAGTGATAATATCTTCACCCCACTCAATTGGATCTCCTGAGTCATGGCGCACACCACTAAACAATGTAGCATACTTTTTTGTAAAGTCAAGCAGAAATGGCTTACGACCAATCACATCAGTCAAATATATTCCATTGTCAAGACCAAATTCTTTTATCCATACTTCCATTATTCTGGAATTAACATATGCTGGATTATATTGAGGATCAGTAATTCTACACATTCCTACCTCGTGCGCGCAAGTTCCTGTTGCTTTGACGCCATACTTCTTAGCGAGATACACATTCGAAGTTCCAACAAAGCCAGGAATCTTCTGGTCAACGATGAAGTTTATCAACCAGTCTTGCATCTTCTTTGAATAGCGGCGACGAAGACCAAACTCAGAAAAAAGACCGATGTCATACTTTCCATTCTTGAGATCTTCAAACTTCTGCATCGTTCTCTTCTGAAACTCAATGTCTTTAGCACCAGCACCATAAGTGAAAGCAAAATACACCTCATTTACAATTGCAAGAATCGGAATCTCATATTGAGACACATTCACCTGAAAGCCACGAGTTTCAATTGCAAGACCACAGTCATTGTATGGCTGGACATCACCTTCATTGATGAATATCTCATCACGACGCGGACTCCAATGGCGAAGATAGTCAATGAAATCTTCAGTCAGCCAAGGCAGATTCTTCTGCAGATACTGAAGCTCATCTTCAGTGAATTGCAATGTACAATAGTAGTCAATCTGCTCGCGAATCTCAGCAATCATCTCAGGCGTGAATTTTATTTCAGGATTTCGACACTTAAACGCCCAGACAACACGATCTTTATTAAACTGGTGCAGAAATACCTGCCACATATTCAACTTATACTGGTCTGTCTCAATTAGTGATGTTATGATTGGTTCTAACTTCATTTTAAAAATCCTTTATATAAAAATTATTTTATTTTATTAGAATAAAGTGTTAAACTTTGTCTTTCTCATTTTGCAGCTTTGATATCATCCGGTTCCACCATTTCACAGCAGCTTGACGTGTGTTGAACTCAGCTTTTGACCCTCCTACAGCTGGAACGCTTCCAAGTCCCCACCACTGGAAATTGTCTGTAGCGATCAAGCAATTCTTGTTGTAAGGGATGTCACCAATGTTCTTGATTGGATTTCTCTTTGGATCTGTGTCTCTAGTGTGCTCTACAGCATACCAAATTCCAGACCAGGGATTCTTCTCATAGTCTGGATCATAGTCATGGCAATTTCCTTCATCATCTTCTATACGAATGTGTGGAACTGCTCCACAAAAAGGACATGGAATGAATCCATCTGGATTCTTCCAGTTTGGCCTATGCTTCCTGTCTTTTGTCTGGAAATCTAAATTAAGCGCATTCAAGTCTTTCATATGTTTATTTTATCATATGACGTCTGCAGTTAAACTATGTAAATAGTAATGTCAAAACAAAGAAAGAGAGAATGTCATGAAAGCAAGAATTGCTGCGTTTTTAGTTAAATTTCTAGATTTAGATTCAGTATGCATGCTTGTAGCACGTTGCATTGCATTGATTTTGTCATATGCTTCAAAGCGTGGCGGAAAGACATGGGACACTGCAAAAGACGTCATCACTAAGATAAACCTCTGGACTTCACTGTTCGTGCAAGTGTATGATGACGAGAAGATGACTGCAGATGAAGAAAAGATAGTCGCAGATGCTATAAAGAACTAGACAAGCATCGAAAAAGCAGTTGACATCTTGAAGAAGTCATTAGACAAGAAAGCACAATAATTATGGCGGACAAATTTCTGATAAGCAGCTTGAGCAGTCTGCAAAAGCCGCTTGAGCATACAGACTACAGCATAGTAGAACGAGCTGGCACGACATACAAGACGCCTGTGATAGGCTTATATACGAACATGTATGTAGATGAACAACCAGCAGATTCATTGAGCCTTTACCACATAGGAAGAGATGAATTCTGGCAGAAAGTCAGAATGAACCAGACTGTCAGCAATGAGATATACTTCGTGTCAGGCGACTATGAGCACATGTATGGAAGACGGATATGCTATGTCGCTGACCCGATTTCAGCATAGGACGCTGCGACAAAATACTATGTTGACTAGTAGATCTTGCAAGTAGCTGGATCGATGCATTTCAGAGGAGTTGTGAATGATCTTTCGGATTTGACTTCAGCAAAATATGGTGATGTTGTCGCAGTCACTAGCACTGCTAAAGAGTACGTATATAACAGCACTGGCCAGTATTTATCAACAAACTGGGTCGAGATTGGTGATGAAAGCTTGTATGCTACGACAGCTGAAGTGCAGGCGCTCAGTTAGACATTAAGCACGAGCCTTGAAGGAGTGATGGATGTCAAAGACAGTGCAGTGAGCGCCAGCATCGCAAATGCCATTGATAGAAAGCTGTTCATTGATGGACTTTCAGCACAGTCATTAAGTGTAATCCACATCAGTCAAGAAGACTTCTACTAGAAAGTCCTTGCAAGTTCAATATTGAGCAATGAAATGTATTTTGTGTCTGGTGACTATATAAATGCTTATGGTCAGCAAATAAAGAATTTAGCTGAACCTACGTTAAGTGGTGACGCAGCTACAAAGCAGTATGTCGACAAGAAGTCTTCAAAATTATTTGCAGAAGCCGAAGTACAAGACGAGTCATGCATCGTGTCAAGCTCTACAGTGACAACATTATCTGTGACAGACAATGCTCTGAGCTTCTACTTTGGCATTTTGCCTACAGACTCTAACTCAGCTAGAGAGATGACATTTGTCATTGACTGCACTTCATTGTCAAATGAAGCTCCAAGCGTGATATGGCCTTAGAACTTCTACTCTAAATCAGACATCTCAAGTCTTGACTGTTTGTCTGGAATATGCAATGTGTTCAAAGTAGAAGAATATGCTAAAGACAAGTTCATTGTAGACTCTTGGAAAGAGCCATTACTCTAATGACATCAATTCTATAATTGAGTTATTGACATTGCCATCGTCATTTATGACATTGACTCCATGCTCATAAGACGTGTCAGGTTCAATGTCTATGTCAAACATCTTCTTGCACATCAGCTTGAATGCATTATTGAATCCTGTCAAATCACGTTGGATTGCGAACTCTTCATTTGAAGTGAGAACATTCTTGTTGTTCATGCACCACCATTGGAAAAGCCTGTTACGATTGCGCTTGAAGTAGTCAGTTGCTAGATTTACCATGTCTTCAATGCTATATCTTGCTCTATATGGATTTCTCTGTGACAAGATGTCTAATTGAGCATTATAGTGCTTTGTAGCATATGGAATGAAATTGCGGAAATGGACAAGCATGACATCTCTTATCAATTCTTCTTCTACAGAATATGGAGTACTAGGCTGTGCAAGACTAGGCTGTGCAAGAACGGCAATATTGCACTGCTTTTGTGGAAATGTGAACAACTCAACAATCCACCTAAAGACTTTCTTGAAAAATGACATTATGCATTCCTGAATTCAATGTCTACAATAGAGAGCATGCACTTCCACTTCTTGTCTGAAGCGCTCCTCATGTACAAGTTAGCATAATACTTTCGTGACAATGACACGTCGCTTTGAACTAAAACCATTCCAGCAAGATGTTCTTCATTGTCTGAAGTAGAGCAGACATCGACTAAAATCTCGATGTTCATCGCAGGTGAATTGAGGTCTTTTTTCCAGTGGCCTGTATCAACATCATTCTCTAGCTTGCACAGCCACTTGCCATTGACTGTAAACTTATCTCCAGTTTTCTGTGACAAGAGCTTTTCGATACTCATGTCTAACTTGTCAACTTTATCCATTGCTTTGCTCTCTTGCATCAATCATACAATGTATGGCCATATTTCTTGACCCAGTCCCAGACATTGTTCCATGCTGTCTGAGTCATGTCTTTCAACTTCTCATAGTCAAACTCGTCATAAGTATCGTCTTTTACTGGCAAAGTATGCCGCCACTCTTTGTCAAAGTTGACTTCATCTTCACTGCTAGTGTCAATTATTCCAGCGTCAGAGTAGTACTTGTAGAGCTTTGCATTCAACAGAAGGCTCTTGTACTCTTCATACTGGATCTCCATAGCAAGAGTCTCTACTTCATCTGGATAGCCACAGCAGTTGTCAAGATGGTACTGTTTCAAGTTGAAACTCGGATCATCTCCATGGAGTTTCAATATTGCTTCATCTAAGAACATGAGACTGTGAGAGTTCTCTATCAAGCTAGGAACGTTCAAGATGATAGAGTCAATAAGATGCGAATCAAGATTCCACTGGTTGCTTCTAGCTTCTTCATGCTTAAGTAGATATATGATATCTTTGACTTTGTACCACCAGTCAACAGGCTTCTGCCAGAGCCAGAAAGAGAAGAAGTCACCAATGCAAGACAATGCTCTCTTTAAAATGCTCTTCTTGTCATCTACAAATGGGTCATAGCTGTCTCCAAGAGCTCGAATCTTCATCTTTCCTGAAGAGCTCATGCACCTCACATAATGTATCTTTCCATAATAGTACTTTTTGCTTGAATCATCGACAATGAAATGCTTGAGCTCAGCAAGAGCTTCTTCATCACTTCCAGCTTTGAACTTCTTGACTGTATGCTTCAACTGCTTGCTGTCTACCCAGAATATTCTGTAGTTTGGCAAGTCTTTCTCGTCAACATCACATTCAAACTTCATAGATCAACCTCATATAAAAAATGGAGCAAGCTTCTTAAACCGCTCTGTGTACTCTTCATATCTTCTTGTCCACTCAGGCATGTCATGCAGCTTGAACTCTACAGTCCAGTTGTCTGTGTCAATTATGCAGTCTGGCGTCCATGGCATGTACTTCTTGTCTTTGTCTGACCAGAGCTTGTAGTGCTCTGTGCAGTATCCAAGCGGGTTCATGACATACAAAGTGCTTCCAACATGGAACTCTTTTCTAGCGTGTATATGTCCAGAGCATATGCATTTCAAGTTTGAATGCGCTTTTATCCAGTCTTCTTTGTCAGATATGTATGATGCTACTATGGAGCTCTCAGCATGCTCGTCATCTAAGCATCTTGGCGACAAGCAGTGATGCGTCACCAGCACAATGTCTTTGTCTTCATTGCTCTCTATGACTTCAGTGACTGCAGCAAAAGCATTTGAATGATGCTCAAGGTAGTACTGCGGTACAAGACGATGCTCTTTCAAAGAGTCTTTGTCATTCACCCCAGGCCAAATCTTCTTGCAAGTGCCATAGTTGAAGTCATTCATTCCACTTCTGCCATTCAACCATGGGTCAGCAAGCACGATGTTGCTCTTCACGTCTCCAGTTGGATTTCTGAAGCCTGCAGGATATCTGTAGTCTGTGTACATGACATCTGCTACAAGAAGCACATTGTCTCCAATGTCTTTTGAAATTACTCCAACATCATTGTCAAAGTAAGTGATGCTGCTGTCTAATGGAAACTCTCTTGTGAAAAAGCTCTTGATGTCTTCAATCGGCATATTAGACTCATATACGTCATGATTGCCGGATATGAAAGCACCTTTATTCAAGTTATGTTTCAGCCATTGTGCAGCTTTTCCAGGCGATCCGCATATGTCTCCAGCTACAATAGTGAAAACGTCTTCAAGCCCTTCTTTCTTGAAGTCAAGTTCATAGTTAGAGTTTATGTCAAGATGCAAGTCACTTACAAGTCTTATCTTCATAGTATAATCATATCACATCAATGCCATCAACTAAACCGTATTATGACATCATTGTCTTGAGCATACCTGAAGACTGTATTGATGTCTCTATCTATCTTCTTGTCTGCGTCGGGCGTGTCTCTATACCAGCTCTTCAAGTCTTTGAGCATCTGCTCTTTTGCCATCTTTACATTAAGAACATCAGGACTAGGCAAGCTTGGAAATTGCTCAATGTATGCGTCAGAGTTAGGCTCATATGCTAGAATGCACGCTTCAGGGTCTTGAGTCTTCAAGAAGTCAATCATCCGTTGCACTGTCAGCATGCCTTTACGGCTCTTAAGCCATTGTTCATGGGCTGCGTCAATCTCAGGCTTGCGCTTGTCAAAGTCTTCTTGCTCAAGTTTTGTTATCTCAGCCATGTTCATGCCAACATAAGTCTTAGTGCGTTCGACTGCTTTCTCGTCTTTATAAAATTTATCCATGTTCACTTCACCTCTTTAAGCTCATTGACCATCATATCAACAAGCTGTCTAGCATTGTTTTCTATATACTTTTCTGTGCATTCAGTGTAGACGTCAATTGCTATGCTGTTTGCTTCACAATCTACTAGTCCCGGATGACGCATTTCAAGCCCCAGCGACTGTGAATCAACTTCTATTATTTTCAAGCGCTCTTTCATGTCAGCGACTGCATTTGCAATCTTCTCATTATTTTCATCACAGCAAAATGACTTGTATTTCTTCAATTCATTGTAAAATGCAGATAATATTATCTTTGCCCAGGCAAAACGCGATATCTGGCCATGCATTGTGTACTGGAAGTCATGTATTCCACTTTTGCTCTGGCATATCACATCAAGCACATCAGCAAGGACAAGCCAAACAGGAGTAGGCCTTCCATATGCATCATTGACAACTTTATGGCATATATCTCCATCTATGCCATTGTTCTTAGCGTTAACATATGTCTTGAATGCACTCCTCAAGAACTTCTCTACAAAAGAGTTCTTTGAATTGCCAAATAACCATGAAAGACGGCCTATTGTCAAGCGTTCTGGATGTCCAGACTTCATATATGCAATCTGAGCTTCTTTCTCAGCAAGAAGCTTCTGCAGTCCATACTGGTTAACTGGAAACTCTATCTTGTCTCCACCACATCCTTCTGGACTGAGCTCTGACATCACATAGTCTGTTGATATATGGATTAACTTAATGCCATTATATGCACAGCTTTCAGCTAGATTCTTTGTAGCTATGACATTTGACGCATAGAACTTCAATGGATCTTTCTCTATAGCTGCAGTGTCAGTCGCAGCTGCGCAGTGAACTACATAGTCTATCTTCACAGATGGATCTGATACTTCTTTATTGAAGAAGTCAGCTACATCAAAAGAACTCGTCAAATCAAGCTCATTGATGTCAATTCCAAATACTTTTCCGACAATAGAAGCTTGCTTGAATGACAATTTTAAAAGGTTGTCTACAAGATAAGAGCCAAGCTGGCCTTTAGCTCCAGTCACTAAGATATTTTTCTTTCTATTGAACCACATGATGATATTTTACTCATTTTTATAAAATCATCATAACTCTGCAGCCAAAGAATCTTAGCGCCTGGAATATGTACATCTAACCAGACATTGAGCTCATCTAATGAATTTGACTCTGCAACAAGCTTCTTATATGTCATTCCAACATGTGGAATATGTCTTTGTGCACGCAATGACCAGTCATTCATGAAGTTCTCTACTGCAGTGAAAACATAGTCTGAAGCTTTGTCTATATTGCTGCAGAAGTCTAAGTTCTCATACAAGATCATCGATCAATCTCATGTTCAATGAATTTTTTTACTGTGCATATTGGCAAATGCTCTCTGGCTATCTTCTTGAATCTTGTGTCAATTAATCTCCAAGCATCCCATTCAAATTCTGACACATCGTAAGGAGTTATATTGTAAGGAGTTATTTCGCATTGAGGATATTTACGCCAATCATAACTGAACCATCTACCGGGACACATCCAAGTGTATGCAACCACAAAATCTGCGACTTCTTGTGGAATTCTCTTCAAGTCAAGTTTTATAAGCCACTCATCTTCATTCTTACTGCATTCTATTGTTTTAAGGACACTGCAAATATTTTTATAGAATTTCGTGTCTTGCTTCAATGACGCATATCTTCTTCGCTTATGGTTGTCTGCATTCAAGCTTTTAGGCACAAAATACAGTTCTTCATGAGAGAACTCTTGCTTGCTCTCAAGTGTTCTCTTCAAGTACTTCAAGTGCTTTGCTGTTATGAAGCTGTCCATCAAAACGCTCTCCTCAACGGTCAATAATCAGCATCTTGCCTATTAAGCTGGATATTTTGATGTGGTGGAACTTCATTTCCGTTGCAGAACACAAACTGCTTCCACATCGGCTTGAGCTCTTCAAACATCTGCTTCAATGCAGCTCTCCTGTCATTGTCATTCTTGCTGCATTTGTACTTCTTATATACTTCATTGCTGTTACTGTATGCATATTCATGACGCATACGAGGCTTCTTCACTGCATAGCAATATTCATTTACATCGTCATATTGAGTGATAGTGAAGTCTTTGAATTTGCAAACTCCAGCATCATAGGAGAAGTCATTGAACCAAGTTGTCTTTGTCTTATTGTAAATTCCATTCTCTGTCTGCAAGAATATTCCATCACCGAAGTCTTCAAATGGAAGAGCTTTCAATGCTCCTTCGGGAAAATCATAGCCATGAAGATATCCAAACACGTCTTCAATCGCTTGGTAGTCTGCTTGAGAAATATGTGTCTTGCTGAAGTCAAGCATGTTGAACATCGCGCTTCTAGTCATGTCTTCTTTGATGTTCTCAAACGTGCATGGCTTTAAATTGTCATTGTGCATTGTATACTTCACTAGATCAATGCTTTCACATGTGTCAAACAGCTTTGACAGACTGCTGGTGACATAGTATGGTGAATTACCTGGCTCATTGTTTCTCAAGCTCCAGCAGTCACATCTGTCTGAGTCAATGCAATATAGTACATGCTTGTCTTTTCCGGAGATATCATCTCTTCTCTCTATAAACTGGTCGAGATGGCTGTAGTCTCCTCGTGCAACCGCTCTTGACTGCACTTCAGCAGAGTAGATGTCATGTTTTCCAAGATACATGTACAGATGGCCTGACAACTTTGAAGTCTTTGAAGAGTATACTTTTCCGACTTCTATTTGAGAAGGCTTCAATGCTTCAATTGACTCACGCATAGACACATATTTGTCTGTCTCTTCTTGGATCTTCTTTGCGTTGTCATCAGCTATCATTACTGAAAATGGCATGCTGTTGTTAGGCCAGCAGTACATCAGCTCTATTCCTACAAGCTCTCCGTCTTTTACATTGAATCCATTGCTCTCAAGTAAAGACTGCAAGACAGATGCCTCAATGCTTATCTGCCATCCGCGTGGATCTTCAAGTACTACACAGAACATGTCTCTAAAGTAGTCTGAACTGTAAATGCATTTCTGAAAGTCTACAATCTTGAAACCGCTTGTAGGCGCATTTTCAATTTCTCTTACGCTTTGCTTCAGAGCTTTGTCAATCTCTTTACGAGCGTCTCTCTGCAGATGAGGCTTGTATCCACAGTGCTTCTCGAACACACTCAAGTTAGTCCACTTTCCATCTTTGTCTTTCATAGATGGAAATCCAGCATTGCCGCCGTCTATGCCTATCATGAACTTCTTCGGGATGAATGTGTCATACTTGTATTCTTTCATGCTTAAATCATATCATATTTATGATGTTTATAAACTCTACATGCTCATAGATCTTTCTTCAGCTCAGCAAGCTCTTCTTCAAGCTTCTTTATCTTCTCAAGTTTCACGGCGTCAATCCATGTTTTGACAATGTCAATAGCTTCTTTTTCATCAGTAAATATGCCTTCATATTCATTGGATGACACTTGATTGACAGCATTGACTTTTGTATACTTCAATTGACTGTATGGACCAGAGTGCCAGTGAACACGTACATTGCCATCTTTGTCTACAGCAGCATATTCAACTGTTATGCTAGAGCAGCGCATGACTGTTCCATCTCTGCTTATCCGCATCAATTTGCAGTCAGCATAGTCTTCAAACAACTTCTTTCTTGTCTCAATGTCTACCATCACAGCACCTTCTTCAATTCATGCAAGTCTTCAAGCCACATGTCTTGTATGGACATGTCTCTTGTCTTCTTGTACTCTTCTTTTCCTTCTTCAATCTGCTTCTTGAGCTCTTCCAGACGTTCTTGAGTAAGCGAATGTATCGGCATTGACAGAAGATATTCATAAGAACCATCAACTTTATGTATCTTCTCAATCTTCTCAAGCTGTGCTGTGATGTTGTCTTTCTTGCGCTTGTTAACGACTATCGTGCCATTCACAATTCCATGCACGAAATAGTACTTTGAAGCTAGCTTGATGAGACCGTTCTTCATAGATTCAAGCATCCAGTCTTTACGTTTCTGGTAGAACTTAAGTCTCATGCTTATGAAGTTATCGAGTATCTCTTGCACTGAACTAAACTCTTTGACTCGATTGTTTTCATCAATACAGCATAATGTCTCAGGAAGAGACTTTATAAGATGAAAGACTTCATATAATTTTCGCTCGTCTTCATGCTTACGTGTAAACTCACGAGTAGTTCTTATTTCAAACAAAATTTTATCAGTTTTAGGGTCACATTTATCTTCATAGTCTTGGATAATTCCGTTATCACACAATTTATCTAAAAACTCTACATACTTTTCATAACTGGTGCCAATTGGAATTTCAGATATAGTGTATGATGTCATATTGTTCTTTATTATGACGCCAAAGCTCTCATTTCGGTTGAGTTCAATATTGAAAACTACTTTGCCAAGATGTCCTCTAAACCAAGGAAGAAGCTGCAGTCTTGGCTTTTCTGTTCCATTCAATTTCTTCTTTATGTACTCAATTATTTCATTAGGATTACGTGGTTGTATGTCATTACTGAATCCAGTAGACATTCCGTTACTGCCATTCAAGAACATCACTGGAAAAACTGGCATCAAGAACTTTGGTTCTATGTATTGACCTTCAAAGAACTGCTTTTCCAATACATTATTGTCAATATCAAGAAACAACTTCTTGCTTATATTTGACAACTTTATTCGTGTATATCTTGCTGATGACGCACGTTGAGAGATGCGACAGCCAAATCCTCCCGAGTTCCCAGTCAATAATGCATAGTTATTTGATCCAATATAACTAGCTGCAAGATTGTCTATCACTATCTCAAGATTAGCCGCACCATGAATGTAGTTAGTGTCAATCTGAGTCTGTGCACACATCGTGTCAGTCTTTATCCAATCATTGTAGCAACGCTTGAATGACGCATATATGATTTTCCGTTGAGATAACTTCAGGCCATCAATTCCACATATCTTCCGAAGATTGTCATAACTTGCATATGCTGGCACATCTTGTTCATAATAGTCTGTTAAATTTCTAGTGTCCATAAGTATCTCCTTAAGCCATATTGATATCTAACGTGTATCTACGAAGTTTGTCTTTTCGTTGCTCAGAGTCTCCAGTCAACCACAAGTCAACATTCTCAAAACCTTTATCATCTGCTTTAAACTGATACAAAAACTGCTCCATTCCACCTTTATTTGACATCAACCAGTTCATATCACTCCTCTCTATCGATCCTAACCCTTTTTGGTAAAAGACTGTTAACCGAGAATCATGATTTGTCTTCTCCCACTTCTTGAAAGAATCAAGATCAAAAAAATATTCTTTTATGCAGTCTTTATTGTCTTTTACTATTATCAATGGAGTCTGCAATTTACATATCTTACCTTCATTGAATAAATTCGGCGCAAACCTTCTAAACCATCCAATCAGCATACTTCCTAAATGTATACCATCTAAATCTTGGTCTGTAGCAATTACAATCTTATCAAAATCAATTGTCTTATGCTCAGAGTCTTTTGTAATGTCTAATCCCAATATGTTCATTACATCTTTAAACTCTTGATTTGCTGCAATCTTCTGTATACTGTTGTCTAAACAGTTTATAGGAAGACCACGGCAAGCATAATACCCACATCCATCTCGCCCTAAACAGCTGCATAAAGAACTCTGTGCAGACTGCCCTTCGCACAAGAACAAATATCTATGTGCTCCAATTGGGCTCATGTACTTGTCGCTCTTGACCTTCACTTTCTTCGCTTGCTTGAGCTCTTGACGCGCTTTAAGCTCTTCTTTGAGCTTGAACATGTCAATTATCGGTGACATGACAGCATCATTCTTCATAATGTCTTTAGCTAGTTTGTCAAAGTCAATCTGCCCATTCAAGTAGTTAGACACCTCAGACTGCGCATTAGTCAACGTCTCTTTAGTTTGAGAGTCAAACTTGGGGTTTGGGAAGTCTCGCATGAAGACTACTAAAGAAAGTCTGTTGCGGATGTCTGCAGGCTTTATCGCTTTATATTTCTTGACAAGCTTCTCTCTGATGGGATTCACTATCTGCCATGACAGCCAGTCAATGTGAGAGCCTCCTCGGCTCATGTGCATGCCATTTACATATGTGAAGAAGTTGAATTCATCTGACTCATTTGGATAGACTCCAATGAACCCCTTGTCAAATGAAGCTGATACTGCATTCTCGGAGAAGAGCTTCAAGAACTTTTTCTCGCTGTTGTCTATCTTCTTGCCATTGAAGTTGAACTTTATCTTAGGGAAAGTTATTGCAAGGCATAGAAGTCGCTGCTGCATCAAGTCAAAGTAGACATCATCTATCTTCTCAAGGCCAAATCGCTTCAAGTCAGGCCAGAACTCTACGACTGTTCCAGACTTTCCTGATGTCTCTCCAACTTTACATGTCACTTTCTCCATGTTGTCAAGAGACTTCACGACACAGCTCTTCTTGCCGTCATCTGTCTTGCCGATGAACTTAGTAGAGAATATAGCTGTAGCAGTCGAGCCTACTCCATGTGCGCCTATAGTAGTCTTGTTCTCGCTGTCTTGGAAATTGCTGCCAGAGAAGAGTCTTGTCCAGGCAAGCTGTGGCAGATATGAGTTCTTTATCTGCTGAGCTTCTTCAGCCGGCAAGTTCTTCTCTTCTATTTCAGACAATTTCTTCTTCACTACCGGTATGCCTGGACCATCATCTTCAATTGACACTTTCTCAGAGTCCATCTTGACTTTAATAGATCCTGAAGCATTGCAGTGCGCGATCAAAGCATCAAGCGAATTATCAAGAATTTCATCACAGATTTTCTTGAATCCGGGCACGTACTCGACTTCTTTATGCTCTACTTTGTCTTCTGCAAGTGCAAATATCTTCTGTGTTGTCTTATTGACAGCACCAATCCACATCGACGGCCTTTGCAGAATTTGGAGACGGCCTGTCAAGACTTCAAATTTACTTTCACTCATAGTTAAATTATAATTTACTTTTTGTCCATTTTAAATGCTTTTTTAC
>Ga0310695_10005264_pt1 | contig 22756 bp, 8 predicted proteins | sample RumenRJG_04DNA_FD_203882 | JGI IMG/M metagenome (GOLD analysis project Ga0310695, IMG submission 203882) | Bovine rumen microbial communities from Lethbridge, Alberta, Canada - RJG_04 (v2) (version 2) | ecosystem: Host-associated > Mammals > Digestive system > Stomach > Rumen | place: Canada...
AATGAAAACGCGCTTTCACAAGAATGCCAAGGTAGCCGATATTCTGATTACTGCCATTGGCGGCACACTCTCAGTAGGGATGACGCTCTACGGCATCTTCCACTTCGGCCTCAGCGAGACGTGGCCTGAGTTGGTGCTGAACATTTTCTACATCATCTGCTTCGCCTTGATCTGGATGTATTTCTTCAACATCCGCGTCAACACCCACCAGTTCAACTACTGGTGCTCGCTGTCGATGGGCATCGCGGTGCTGCTGCGCGACGTGCTATGTCCGCCGCCCCTGGCCAACCTGCCCATGCGCTCCGTCAGTTTCACGCTGGCGGTGCTGCTGCTGTGCACGCTGACTTACTTCTATGCCCGCCGCGAGTGGAAGGCCTACACGAAGAACAACCTGTGGATTATCTTCGTCGTCGATGCGCTCATTGCCGCCATCTACCAGGTGGACATCATGTATTTCGAGCAGGTAAACGAGTACACCAACTACTACCTTACCGAGATATGGATCCGTCCCACCATCAGCTACGGTCTCGTGGCGTGCTTTGTGACGGAGTTGACGGGGGAAGTTGACAGTTGACAGGTGACAGTTTAAACAAATACAAACAAACATTAACAAATAAAAACAAAAACCTTTATGCAACAACATTTGAACATTTTGCGAGGGCATCCGTGGCTACTGCTGCTGATGCTCTTCATGTGGGTGACCCCTCGGGCGAATGCAGAAGCCTGGGTGGAAGACCCCGATCACTTCTCTGTGTCATTGGGCGGTTCGAACATCGTGTATTTCTCGGCACCTGTCTATGACCAGAAAAACGTAGACCAGTGGATTTCCGTTGGTAACCTGAAGGTCTCTGTAGACGGTGGTGCAGAAACGACCATCTTCACATGGAAGTCATCGAAGAACATTTCCGGCGACGCGACGGAGGTGAGCACCAACTTCAGCACGACTGCCGACGGTTTCTTCGACATCACGAAGGGTAATACGCGCGAAACCTACCGACTGACCAAGAGCAACGACAATTGTTGGCTTAACGTGAAGCGTAACAGCGACGGCTACTCCTTCTCTTTCGAAGCCGAATGGGTGGTACCTTACAACCTGCTGGGCAAGAAACTGAAGTTCACCTGGGACGTGAAACGCGACGGTAACTCCCCTTGGAAAGAAGTAACGGTGCCTAACTTGAAGTCGGTGACCATCAACATGCCGGCAGCAGCCTCCAAGCTGAAGCCGTTCGTAGCAGCGCCGATGCTCAACCCGCGTAACCCCGGCAAGCTGGAGCTGCCCTGGTATCTCGCCTCGGACAGCATCACCAAGGCCTACTACGAATACGAGGATGTCACTGGCAAGAAACATAAGGTGGACATCAACAACGTGAGCAGTGGCACCATCATGCTCGATGCCAACGTGCCCTACAGAAAGTTCCATATTGTCTGCAGCTACAAGGAGAGAGGCGACAAGGGTGTGTACGAAATCGAGAATGTCTCCTCGACGACACACAATCTGGCTATGATCCATGCGCCCGTCGGTCTCACCGCCCGTGCCCTGGACGAAAGGAAGGCGAAGGTGGAACTGAAGTGGACGGTGCCCTATGTGGACGACGACGACCTGGTGCCCACCGACTTCTTCGAGGTTCAGCGCTCGATGACCGGCAAGGAGGAAGACTTTGTCGCCATCGGCCAGCTGTTTTTTTCCAAGAACGACAAAAAGAGGGTCTATACCTATATCGACAGTACGCTGGTGGACGACATTCAGCCAAGCATGCTGAAGAATGGCGGTACGCTGGACAGCCTGACCTACCGTGTGTGCCGCACCATCACCAAGGAGTGGGGATGGACTGCCGCCAACAACTGCGCCAGCAGCACCCGCTGCACGGTCGACAACCTGCACCTGCTGCGCATAGCCAACTATTCGGCCAAGTGGGAGGATGAGCGTGCGTACACCGTTCGTGTGTCATGGGACTATGCCAACGAGTATCATGCCATCTGGGACGACCGTGCACAGATGGTGCTGCACGTCGTCTCGAAGAACAATGCCGGCGCGGTGGTCGACGACCAGACCTATAAGCTCGACGCCAACGAGCGCGCCCAGCGCTATAAAATTCTGAACCTTTCGCGTTCGTGTGTGCATTACGACGTTGACATGTATGTGGAGCGCGGCGAGTCGCCCATCAACTTTGTCGAGCAGTTGACTCCCGACTTCTTCCCCATCCGCTCCGAGGCCGACTGGCTTGCTTTCATCAAAATGGTGAGCGTCGCCGGTGGCAGGAGCGACGTGAACGCACGCCTCTATGCCGACATCACCGTCAGCGCCTATGCGGGCTACAGTACCACCGCTCCCTATCGTGGCGTCTTCGACGGTAACGGCCACACGCTGACCTACAATACGGATGTCAGCGTTGAAGATGTGGGAGCCCCCTTCCGCTATGTGGGCAATGCCACCATACGCAATCTGCACACCGCTGGCACCAACAAGACCAGTGACCGCTATCGCGCCGGACTGGTAGGCCAGGTGTTAGAAGGCAGCACCGTCAACATCGAGAGCTGCCGTTCGTCAGTGACCATCAACAGCAGCGTGAATGGCGAAGCCACCAACGGCGGCTTCGTGGCTGTCATGTCTGGCACGGTCACCATCCGCAATTGTAAGTTCGACGGCAGCTTCGAGGGTGCCAACTGCAGCCACAACGGCGGCTTTGTGGGCTGGGTCAACGGCGGTAGCAGTCTGACTATCGAGAACTCGATCTTCGCGCCCGACCATATCACTACCAAGCTCGCAGAATGTCAGACCTGGGCACGCCTGGCTAATGACAACGCGAAACTCTCGAAGGTCAACTGCTATGCCACCAGCGAGTATAAGCCCTATATCATCATCCGTAACGCCAGCGACTGGAATAAGTTCCGCACCATGGTGGAAGATGCCAAGAACTGGTACGACGTGGATGCAGTCCTGCAAGCCGACATCACCACCAGCGACTATGTGGGAGGCGGCGAAGCGGCTTACTTCCGTGGTACCTTCGACGGCAACGGACATACCATTACCTTCAACAAGTCGGGGTGGACAGAGGATTATATTGCTCCATTCCGTTATGTGGGTAATGCTACCATAAAGAATCTGCATACGACTGGCTCCATCCAGTCCAACAGTGCATATGCGACTGGTCTCGTGGCAGCACTTGTAAATAATTCCACTGTTACCATTGAAAACTGTCACTCGTCTGTCAATCTGAATTGTACTGGCAGTGGTGACAAGACACTTAGCGGATTCGTGGGACGCCTTCAAGATTGCACTCTTACGATACGCAACTGTAAGTTCGATGGCAGTTTCGAAGGTGCCAACAGTTGGGGACACGCTGGCTTCGTAAGTTGGGCTGCTCCCAACACTAACGTAACTATCGAGAACTGTCTCTTCGATCCTAACAACATCAGCACAAAGTTGCAAAGTTGTCAGACGTGGGCACGAAAGGACGGCGCTTCTTCGGCTAAGGTGACAGTAACGAACAGTGAAGCTATTACCCACTATTCACCATCGTCCATTATCATCCGTAGTGAGGATGACTGGGACAAGTTTGCCCAGTTGGTGAAAGATGCCAAGAACAGTTATTGGGTTGATGCCATCCTTCAAGCCGACATTAGCGTCAAAAAATCAGTCGGCTCCAGCGATACTCCCTGGCGCGGCACCTTACATGGTAACGGACACACAATCACTATCGATATCGAGAGTGGCAATAACAGTTATGCAGCCCTCTTCCCCCAAGTTTATAGTGTCACTATCTCCGACTTGCACGTAAAGGGAAAAGTCAATGGTGGTTATCATTCTGCCGGACTCATTGGTGGTGCTATATCTGGTGACCCAACCATTACCCTTAACCATGTGTGGGTATCAGTAGAGGTGAACTGCTCAACCACCCATGCAGGTGGTATCATCGGACATTCTACATATGCAAATGTAAACATGAACGACGTCCTCTTTGACGGCAAAGTCAACACAAATAATGCGGACAATTCTTATGTTGGTGAAATCATCGGCTGGAGTAATGGTGGCAGCTGGTCCTTACAGCGCGTCTATGACTACGGATGGCCGAAAGCTCATTGGATGTTTTTCTGCCTTGACGGTGGTTCGAGTTGGGGTACCAATAACGGCAGTTACACCGTTACCCGTCACGGTTGGGACAATGTGAACCAGCACAGCAAGACCGATCAGAGCGAAGTCGTCAGTCTGATGAACGACAAGCAAGCCGGCACTTGGCAGCTTGTCGACGGCAATGCCGTACCAGTGATGCAGACTACAGAGAAATATCTGACCGCAGCCCAGCTGGTGGAGACCTTAGGCAAGGACAACTGGACGGTTGTCGACGGCAAGGCGGTTCCCATCATGGAGCTCATCCTGGACGAAACCACCATGGAAGAGATCCTGAAAAACCTCCCCGAGGGCTGGAAGATAGAGGGCGACGACCTTGTGCCCGCTATTATGGCAATGGATGAGCCTCAATATGCCACCATCACCAAGCCAACCCTGCCCGACTTCTACCACAAGAACACGGGTACGATCGACAAGGTGCTGCTGACGCAGACGCGCCAGAGCAGCGTGCTGCTGTCGTGGAACACCGACGGAAGCCCCATCGACTACTTCACCGTGATGCGCCGCGTGAAGGGCGGAGGTGAGGATGCCTGGAAGGAGATTGCCACCAACATCGACCAGATGAGCTACGAGGACACCAGCGTGTCGCCTCTGACCGTCTACGAGTATAAGGTGCTTGGCGTGAACGACTGCGAGGGCATCAGCACCACCGAGACCGAGGTCAAGGTTGGCGAGAGTAAGCATACGGGCCGCGTGGAGGGCTATGTGCGCTTCAACGACGGCACGGGTGCCCCCAACATCGAGGTGGCCGCTATGTATAAAGATAAAAAGGTGACGAGTGTCAAGACCGACGAGAGCGGCTACTTCGAGATCGACGAGCTGTCGTACCAGGGCGGTACGAAGGTCGACTACAAGGTGGGACCCGTGAAGGAGGGTGACGTCCAAATAACATATGAGAGAGATGACTACCAAGTGACCTTCGATGCCACCACCAATAACGTGACCCTGAACGAATTCACCATCAACAACGGCAAGCGCTTCTCAGGATACGTGATGTATGACGGCACCAGCATCCCCGTGAAGGGTGTCAACTTCTTGGTGAACGGCCAAAAGGTCCACAATGCCAAGGGCGACTTCGTGGAGAGCGACTATGACGGCAGCTTCTCGTTCCGACTGGTGGGTGGCAGTGTCACCATCCAGGCCGTGAAGGACAACCACGTGTTCACCAACGACGGCTGGTATAAGAACAGCAGCAAGCAGAGCATCAACGACGACATTGCCGGCATCTACTTCTACGACGCCACGAAGGTGAAGCTGACCGGCCGCGTGGTGGGCGGTGACGACCAGGGCAGCAAGCCCCTGATGAACAACCTGTCGAAGAACAACCTGGGCGACTCGCTGAGGATGGTGCTCACCCTGGAGGGCGACAACACGTCGTGGCTGGTCTACGACAACCTGAACCCCAACCGCACGACCCGCGAGGAGGTGGTACGCCATCCGCGCGGCGGCGACAAGCACTACACCCGGGTGACCACCGAGCGCAAGCGCATGGAGGTGCTGCCCGACCCGACGACGGGCGAGTACCTGCTGATGCTGCCGCCCGTACGCTGGAAGGTGCAGCAGGTGTACTGCAAGGGCTATGGCACACTGTTCCAGGAGGGACAGCTGAACGAGGTCATCGACCTGACCGACTGCCTGACACCGGTGGACACCACCTATAAGGGTTCCTACAAGGATATTGACACGCTGACGGTGGCAAGCCCGAAGGCTAACTACCATGCCATCTACAACCGCATCTACCACAGTCCGGTGGAGGTGACCTACAAGCAGATAGGCTATGACAACTTCGACTACTTCGGCGACAAGTCATACTATGCTACGGAGCTGACGGGCAAGTCGGCCGAGGTGCCTTTAGCCTACGGCGTGAAGAAGCCCAACTGGCCCGCCACGCGCAGCGACTCACTGGAGACCGTCTACACCTTCGGCTATCCCGTGTTCAGCCTGGAGCGCAAGTATAACATCCTGCTACAGGTGGCCGAGCGCTATTATTACAACAACGACCGGGGCAACGGCACGCTCGACATGGTGCGCCTGGCCGGCGGCAAGGTACGCATGCAGAACGGCATGAAGAGCGTCACGCTCGAAGGCATCATGGAGGATCCGGTAGAGATTGACAGCTTAGGCCAGGCCCGCCTCACGCTGCAGGCCAACCAGCTTACCACGCTGCTGAAGGGCGAGAACGCCCTGCGCACGGTGACCTTCACCGTAGAGCGCGACGGCACCTTCATAGAGGCCGAGCCGCTGAGGGGCTTCGTGCTCAACATGTTCCCCATCGGCAGCAGCCGCGACATCATGACCGAGGGCAAGCCCATTCTCTACGACGTGCTGCGCGACCCACCGGGCGGCTACAGCTCGAACACGCTGGCCAAGGGGGCTACGCTCAACAATACGTACATGATGAACCTGACGATAACGGCCGGACTGTATATGAACTTCAAGTACGGCGAGAAGCTGGAGACCGTGTCGGCAGCCGTGCAGACAGCGAATACTACGTTTACTTCCACAGGTAGTGCCGTAGGTCCTATCAATGCCTCCGATGCCGAGAGTGCCGAGGTCGATATGTTCATGTACAATGGCAACGGCAGCAAGGCCTTCTCGCATACGATGGTGGTGGGCAACAATGTCAGCACCAGCGGAGACCCGTCGATGATAGGTGCCGATGCCGACCTCTATATCGGTTCGGTGCAGAACGTCATCGTCACGCCGATGTCTACCATCCGTGCCGTCACCGACAGCATGTACCAGTCTATCATTGCCCGTACGGCCCCCAAGGGCGGCATGATTTCCGAGGTAGGCAAGAGCATCGAGTATGGCACCGTGGTGGAGATCGCCAGCGGCGAACGTCCTGGCAAGAATGGAAAGAAGGAGAAATTCCACCTGATACGCGACGTGGCCTTAGGCTACGGCCCGACGGTACAGTCGCAGTTCATCTACTCGCAGAAGCAGCTGCTCAAGCAGATTATCCCTGCCAAGGCCAAGGAGATTGTCGACCTGATGTTCTTAGGCACCAAGGCTGAGGCCCAGGCGATTGCCAACAGGACGAAGCGTCCGGTCTACCTGTCGCTGCGCCAGCCCACCGACTCGACGTTCGCCGTGGTGAACAAGGAGCTGAAGGGCCATGTCTTCAACGACAGCATCGACACGGCCAAGCCGGGCTACAACTACCTGGTGGTGGTTCCCAGTGACAAGCAGCCTGCCGAATTTAGCGACGAGGTGCTGGAGAAGTATCAGGTCATCAAGGCCTGGGTAGACATGATTGCCATGAACGAGAAGGAGAAGATGAACGCCCACGACCTGCTGGTCAACTACGACGTGGCAGGTGCCGCCGGCGTGAACTACAGCGAGACCTTCGACGCCAGCTATACGGAGTCATGGTCGAACTTCTTCCCCATAGTCACCGAGGTAGACTACTTCGGTGTGGGCAGGGGTGTGAGCATGGCTTCCTCGGCAGTGGGCATTGCCGGCTCGATAGCCAGTGCCATCGCACTCTCACTGAAGGAAATGAAAACATGGAAAGTACCTCAATCACTGATGCCTATACATAGCATGGACGATGGAAGTCACTCGTCGATCGTGTTCGGTGGCAAGCTGTTCCAGTGGTCATTGTTCCCCGTGGCTTCCTACACCACGGTAGGTGCCGACTCTGAGGCCAGGTCGTACAACCGCACGGAGAACTTCACCATTGCCCTCGACCCGCTGAGCCACCTGAACGTGGATGTCTACCGTGCAGGGCTTGCCAACGGCAACAAGCAGACAGTGGATGTCTCCAACGTCTTTACCAACGACAACTTCAGCACGTACTACGATGAGGTGTCTGGCCGTATGACCAAGTCGCTGCAGAGCCTGAAGATCAACGGTCCGCGCGGCTTCATCTTCCGCACACGCGGCGGCTCTACCCGCAATCCATGGGAGGACCAGCGCGTGACACAGGTCTACAGTCCCGGCTCGATGCTCGATGCCCGTACGCTGAAGGTCTGCAACCCGAAGATCCGCCTCGACAAGCAGAGCGTGAGCGGCGTGTCCATCAACGACGCGGCCCACTTCACGGTCTACCTGTCGAACGAGAGCGAGAAGCCTGAGGCTGCCGACAATCCTACCGTCCTGCAACTGTTCGCTAACGACCAGATGAACCCGCTGGGTGCCAAGATTAGCGTGAACGGACAGCCGCTGACTACTGGCGGCATGGCCGTCTCGGTAGTGCCGGGCATGGAAACGGCCCTGCAGATGGAGGTACGTGCCGGCCAGGGCTTCGACTTCGAGAAACTGGTCATCGGCGTGATGTCGCCCACCGACCCCGACAATACCACGGCCCTGACCTCATTCGACGTGCACTTCCTGCGCGAGGCCGGAGGCGTGAGCATCTCCATGCCGGGCGACAAGTGGGTGCTGAACACCAATTCCGCGAAGGATGCCGAACGCGGCTGGTACATCCCTGTGACCATCAACGGATTTGACCGCCACCAATACAATTTCGACCACATTGAGTTCCAGTACAAGGAGTCGCAGCGCGGCGACGATGCCTGGACGAACCTCTGCTCCTACTATGCCAAGGACTCGCTGATGCAAAAAGCCAACGGCGTGAGGGAGCTGATTCCCGAGAACGGCAATATCACGACGCGGTTCTACGGCGAGGGCTGGGTGACCGAGCGTACCTACGACCTGCGCGCCGTGGTGTTCTGCCGCAACGGCAGCGACTTCCTGACCACGCCGTCGAAGATTATCAGCGGTATCAAGGATACGCGCCGCCCGCAGCTGTTCGGCACACCCGAACCGAAGAGCGGAATCATCACCGCCGGCGACAATATCATCTTCAACTTCTCGGAAGACATAGAGTACAACCACCTGAGTGCCATCACCAACTTCGAGGTGAAGGGCGAGGTGAACAACAACAGTCTCTCAGAGATGGTGAGTGTACAGTTTGACGGCAAGGGTAGCTTGGAGAGCGAGGCCAAGCGCAACTTCAGCGGCAAGAACCTGACCATCGACCTGATGGTGAAGCCTAACGAGACGGGCCGCGACATGCCGCTGTTCTCGCACGGCACCAACGGCCAGAAGCTGCAGCTGTGGCTGACGAAGGACTACAAGCTGAAGGGCGTGGTGAACGACCAGACCTTCGTCTCCGACTCTACAATCTCAGGGAGAGGCTTCAACCAGGTGGCCATGGTGCTGAACCAGACCGACAGCACGGTGACCTTCTTCAACGGAGGTGTGCAGGCAGGCAAGCCGCACAAGCTGACCGCGCTGTACACCGGTACCGGTCCGCTCATCTACGGACGCACCAACGAGCTGGACCGCAAGACCTGCCAGTACTACGAGGGTCGCATGATGGAGGCCCGCCTGTGGTACAGTGCCATGGACGGCGTACTCATCGGTACGACCTACGGCAACCAGCGCCTGACGGGCTACGAGAAGGACCTCGTAGACTACTACCCGATGTTCGAGGGTTCGGGCGAATATGTACTGGACTATACCCAGGGTGCCAATGCCAAGATGATAGAGACCAGCTGGGCCATCCCCCGCGGCATCTCGCTGAAACTGGCGAAGGAAGACAAGGGTATGCTGCTCGACAAGAATGCCCTGAACCGCGGCAGCGATCATGACTACACGCTGATGTTCTGGTTCAAGACCGATGCCGAGGGCCGCGGTACGCTGCTCTCCAACGGTCGCGGACTGAAGGAGGACAACGGTGCCGAGAACCAGTTCCACATCGGATTCGAGGGCGACAAGCTGATGTATCGCTCGAATGGCTTTGTCATCGAGGTACCGGGCAACTGGAGCGACAACCAGTGGCACAACTTCGCCATGACGGTGAACCGCGGACGCAACGTGGCCAACATCTATGTGGACAAGGAGCTGCGCACGACCTTCGGGGTGGACAGCCTCGGCGGCATCAGCGGCGGCTATCCGCTCATCGGTGCAACCCGCTACGACGTGCTGAAAGAGAACGGCGAAGTGGAGGTTGTCGATGGTACGGATGCTATGGCAGGCTACGTGGACGAGCTGATGTTCTTTGCCCAGGCACTGCCGCAACGGCTCATCCAGTCCTACACGTCGAAGAGTCCCAAGGGCGACGAGACCGGCCTGCTGACCTACCTGGGCTTCGACCGCATAGAGCGTCAGAAGGACAACGACCTCGAAGTGGTGCCTTACGCCTACAGCAAGAAGCTCTATCTGGACGACAAGGGCAATCCCCGCTATCAGCTCGACCCGCTGACCAAGGAGCCCACCGACACGCTGGTACGCGACTACGTATTCGTAGCCCCGATGGATGAGGTCCTGAAGCATTTCGACAAGACGCAGGCAGCCCCCGTCGTTCCTGACGAGGAGGTGAAGAACCTGAAGTTCTCGTTCATCGGCAAGGGCAACCAGGTGCTGGTAGACCTCGACGAGCCTGCCGCCAGGCTGAATCACCGCAACATCTACGTGACGCTGCGTGACATCGAGGACAAGAACGGCAACACGATGGCTTCGCCCCAGACGGCCTGCTACTACGTGAACAACAGCAGCCTGCAGTGGATGGTGAACCGAGTGGATCACACCATCAAGTATGGTGCCAGTGAAGTGATAGAACTGCCGTTCTATAACTATGGTGCCGTGAACCATAACTATACGATAGAGAACTGTCCGAAGTGGTTCACCCTGAACAAGTACAGCGACAAGCTGGCTCCGCAGAGCCTGGATGGCATCGTAGGTACCGTCAGCAAGGACCTCAACATCGGTACGTACAACGAGATTATCTATCTGGTCGACGAGGAAGGCATCATCGAGCCGCTGTTCCTGAACCTGACGGTGGAGGGCGAAAAGCCGGAGTGGGCCAACAGCATCAACAACGACCTGCTGCAGAACTCGATGAGCATCAGCGGTCAGGTGTATCTGTATGGCGAGCTGGACACCGACTCACGCGACATCGTGGGTGTCTTCGACAACGAGAACGTCTGCCACGGCTATGCCAACATCACGCACAATGAGGAGAAGGGCGAGACGGCACTCTATCTGACGGTCTACGACAAGAAGGACAGCGGCACGAAGCTGAACTTCCGCCTGTGGCAGTACAATACCGGACTCGAGCTGGTGCTGACTCCTGACACGGAGAAGAACACCATCCTGTTCGAGAAGTCGTCCGTCCTGGGTACCGACAAGCCCATACGCTTCAACGGTGGCAAGGACTTCGTACAGACCTTCGACCTTGAGACAGGCTGGAACTGGGTATCGTTCAACGTCAAGAGCGAGAAACAGATAGACATGAACACCCTGCTCAGCAGCATGACATGGATGGAGGGCGACATGGTGACCGACCTGAACAGCGACACGACACTGGTGTTCAAGAACAACCAGTGGATGGCCTCGGGCAACCCGGCGAACATGCTGATCTCGCCGAAGAAGTCGTATGCCTTCAAGGTGCAGAAGGACGGTAAGTTCCTGCTTGGCGGCACGGCCATCAAGGAAAAGGACGACCGCACCATCACGGTGCATCCGGGCTGGAACGGCATCGGCTACACCCCGATGACGAACCTGACCGTAGAGACCGCCCTGAGCGACTACTACGACCAGGCAGAGGAGGGTGACGTCATCAAGAGCCACACTGAGTTTGCCTACTTCACCAAGTCGGGCAACACCGGACATTGGCGCGGCAGCCTGCAGACACTGAAGCCCGGCGAGGGATACATGATGCTGCGCAAGGGTAGTGCCGACGCTACGTTCACCTATCCGTTCTTCGAGCAGACCAACCACTTCAGCGGGGCCGCCGCCGTGCCTATGCGCACAGCCCTGATGGCTCCGAGCACGATGAACATCAGTGCGGTAGTGAAAGGCTTCGACGTGGAAGAGGGCGACCGACTGGTGGCCTACAGCGACGGTGAAGTGGTGGGCACGGCCGACCTCGTCACCCTCGACGACGGCGGCTCCATGACACGCTCGAGCCTGCCTGCCACAGGATTCTTCCTGAGCATTGCCGGCGACGGCCAGAAGCCTATCTGGTTTGCCATCGAGCGCGAGGGCGAGACCGTTGCCTCTACCAAGGAGATCATGACCTTCCATAAGAATGCTGTCCTCGGCAGCCCGAAGGCTCCCACAGCCATCCGATTCATACAAGATGAATACGAGAATGGCGAGTGGTACACCGTAGCCGGTGTGAAGCTGCAACAGAAGCCGACCCAGCAGGGTGTGTACATCTATAATGGAAGAAAGGTCGTGGTTAAATAAAAAATCGAGATATCGAGACATCGACAATTAAAAAAAGAAAAGAACAATGAAGAAAATAAAGTTAATGTCTCTGCTGTTAGCAAGCCTCCTCATCGGGGCTTGCGGCAGCGACGACAGCGACGACGGCCCCGCCGTCATCGAGACGGAACTCAAACAGACTCCCCAGTGGCAAATCGACTGGAGCAACAACCAGGAACGCCCGAACTGGACGGAACCGAACGCTACAGCCTACGAGAACTGGACGTTCCTGATGATTCAGATTGAGCCGACGCTGCAGCCCTACGTCAGCAACGGCGACCAGATGGCGCTCTTCATCAACGACGAGCTGCGCGGACTGGCCAAGCCCGCCGTCGACCTGACGGGAGCACTCAGCAACCCGCGTAGCTTCGTGATGAAAGCCTACGGCAACGAGGCGGTCTCGGAGCGGGTGAACATCAAGCTGAGCTACTACTGCCAGAAGCTGAAGCATATCTTCACGCTGTCGGACGACATCAAGTTTGACTCGGAAGAGATGACGGGCCTCTACGAAGACTTCATCCCCCCGTTTACGGAGGGTGCAACCAAGTACACCGTCAAGAAGGATGTGGACGTGGAGAGCATTCTGAGGAGAGCCGGCATCACCCCCGCCGCAGGCAACCTGATCGGAGCCTTTGCCGGCGAGGAGTGCCGAGGCGTGGCAACGGTATCCGATTTGGGTAGCGCGTCGGTGTTCATCTTAGGCCGCTCGGCCGGAGAGCAGATTACGCTGAGATACTACGATGTGGTGAACAAGCGGCTCTACTCTATTGCTAATGCGTTGACGCTGTAATGATTACACTCAGGGCACTCTCGCAAGACAATCCAGACATACTACTGGTCAAGGAGCTTTACATCCAGGCGTTCCCCTTAAGGGAGCGCTTGGATGTAAAGCTCTTTGTTCGAGGTGATGCCAGCGCCGACGGACTTTCTACCTGCACAATGGATTCCACGAATTATACGAATTTAATTCGCGAAATTTGTGCAATTCGTAGTAAAAAACAAAATTTTCCTTTGTTGTCCGCTTTTAATTTCGTACATTTGCAGACAAATTATGTACGGACAAGGTATAAGGGAAGATTTTATCTATCTGATACTTTACGGGGCTGCGACGGCAACGAGCTTGTTAGCGTGCTTCTATCTGCTGTTCCGCCGCACCAATACCATTGCCCCTAAAGTCACCCCGCCCATCCGCCTGCGCCGATGGACGGCAGCCTTCATGGCTGCCTGTGCCTTGAGCCACTTTTGGTATCTGCCCCTCCTTTACATCCACTCGGCCGAGAATCTCATGACCGCTTATTTTATAGGCGCATTGCTCGACTTCCTGACGGTGTTCCCGCTGGCCATCGCCATTCAGTTCGTCATGCTGCAAGACCGCCGGCGACCGCTGTGGCCCATCGCCGTGGCAATGGCTCCACTGGTGGTTGTAGTAATCGTGTGTATCGCCACCCGCAGCGATGCCCTCCTGCTGCCGGCTTACGTCTATTTCCTGTTGTTAGGTATAGGCCTGTTCCTATACTTGGCGCATGCAGTAAGACAGTATGGGCGCTGGCTGCGCGACAACTATGCCGACCTGGAGCATAAGGAGGTATGGCAGAGTATGGTAGTGATGGCCGTCATTTTAGCGGGATTCAGCCTCTATATGTTTGAACTTGAGGGAGCCTTCTACCGGCATGCCGTGCAGACAAGCGTAATCCTGGTGTCCCTTTTCCTTGTGTGGCGCGTGGAAACGCTCAGCGACCTGAACGGGCAGAAGACTCCTGCCGCCGAGACGCTGTCCCAGCCAGATGCCGAGGACACGCCGCTGTCCTGCCATGAAGCGCCGCTTCCCGATGCCGACGAGACATCGGCCGACAGCCTGAGAGCCTCGCAGACTCAGAACCTGACCACCCTCCTGCAAAAACGCTGTATAGACACGCAGCTCTACTTGCAGCACGACCTGACCATCCAGCAGCTGGCGAAGGACATCGGCACCAACCGCTACTACCTCAGCCAGTATTTCTCGCAACAGGGCGTCACCTACAACGACTATATCAATGGATTGCGCATCGACCACTTCGTCGCTCACTATCGCGAGACGGTCACTTCGCGCCACCCCTTCACCGTCAAACAGCTGGCCCAGGAAAGCGGCTACCGCAACTACACCACCTTCAGCAATGCCTTCAAGCGTCGCATGGGAACGAATGTGACGGCCTGGATGCAGGAGCCAGAGGCCGTTGAGTTATAAAATCAGCAAAAACAGCACCAAAAATAGCAAAAACTAAACGAAAGCCCACAAAAATGATGATCATGTGATAGTTTTTTTCTATCTTTGCAACAAAATTTACTAACCAAAAATAAAAACAATGGAAAAAACTATCGACATGCGTTTTATGAAAAAAATGCTGACGCTCATTATTGCAATGGGTGCCATTTTCGGAATGGGTCTGCTTGGCAGTTGCCAAAGTAACAACAGTGCCGACCTCGTGGTCTATGGAAAGATCTTCACTTCTGAAGGCAACCAAGTGGTAGAAGCCTTCGCCGTGAAGGACGGCAAGTATATCTATGTAGGCGACAAGGCAGGAGCCGAAGCCTTCATAGAGGAAGGCAAGACCGAGGTGGTGGACTATACCGATAAGGGCCTTGTGATGCCAGGCTGCGGTAACGGCCACGCACATTATTCGTCAGGCTTTGCCATCCAGACAGTAGGAACAATTGTGGGTGGGGATGTTGATCCGAATAAGTTCCTGACGGAAATCCTTCCCGCTGCTGTCAAAAAGGCAAAAGAAAATGGATCAACGGCTATTTTTGGCTACGGCTGGGTATTCGAGAACTTCCAGTCTAATATGCCTACCCGCCAACAGCTGGATGCCATTTGTAGTGACATTCCCATGTACTTTGCTGATGAGGAGGCCCATAAAGGTCTGGCAAACTCCATCCTGCTTGTCAAGGCTGGCATCATGAAGGAAGACGGCACACCACTTAAAAAAGATGTACGCGGAAGTGTGATTCAGATAGGCTCCGACGGAACACCTACAGGGTTCTTGAAAGAACAGGAAGGAACCTATACACGCTCTTTCCTGGACAATGAGAACCTTTTTTCTGTCGACATCGCAACAGCCAATATGTCAGGAATTCAAGAGCACTTGTTGTCAGAGGGTTACACGATGTATATCGATGGGTGGTCTTCCTATTTCTATAACACCAGTTTCTATCAGGCTGCTCAGCAGATGGACAAGGCTGGTAATATGAACTTTGTATTGGGCCTGTGCTACGAGATTGAGAGTTGGATGGATATCGACAAAACCTTGGCTACGATAGCTGATGCCAAGAAATTCGCTTCCACCCGCGTAAAGCCCAACTGGATTAAGCTCTTTATGGACGGCACGGTGGAAACCGGCACAGGATTTGTGGATCCACTCTATCCTGATGGACACCAGGGCAGCGCCAACTGGACTGAAGAGGAAATGACCGACATCACACGCAAGGCGAACGCTAATGGCTTGACAATGCATGTACACGTAATGGGTAACAAGGGTGTCAACCGCGTTGTCAACGCCTTCATCAATGGCGGAAAGGACGAGATGCGCAATACAATGGTACACGTACGCAACGTTGATGCAGCAGACTTTAAGCGTATTGCCGACCATAACATCTACGTTACCTCGGGTATGCTTTGGCATCATAATGCAGACTGGATACAAGAGGGTCTTAAGGGAGTCGTCCCCGCAGGCATGGAGGACAAGGCGTATCCCATGAAGTCCTACTTCGACAACGGTATCGTTGTATCCTCCCATTCCGATTTCCCAGCAACAGGTGGCAGTCCTAACGACCCCTTCAGCATCATGGAAATAATGATTACGGGTGTCTACCATCTTGAGAATGCAAAGCCTTGGTGGACGGAAGAATGTCTCACCCGTGAGCAGGCACTCCAGACCCTGACCATCAACGTGGCCCGCCAAATGTTCCTTGAAAATGAGCGCGGCAGCATCAAAGAAGGCAAATATGCAGATTTCCTCCTCGTCAACAAGGATGTGCTGACCTGCCCTGTGACCGAGATTCATGAGGCAAAACCCGTCGCCACCTACTTTGAGGGAAAGCAGGTCTTCAAGCTGTCGGAGGCTCCCGACTACAGCGATAAGAACAACTGGATGAAGCTGCCCGAGGCCACAAAGGACGTCGACTGCTTCTATATCTATCCTACAGAATATTCCGATGACTCCGAAAACGCCCCGACATTTGCCGACATCAATGAGAAGACGATGAGAGAAACGGCCCCACAGACCTATCTCGTGCAGGGAACAGCCTTTGAGGACGTGGCTAACGTCTTCGCGCCTTATTACAGGCAGGTGAACATGGCGGCAGCGACATCGATGAGCTCCGAGGAGATGCAGAATGCCTTTGCCAGCACACCTAAGGACGACATCTTTGCTGCCCTCGACTACTATTTCGAGAACCTGAATGGCGGCAGACCCTTCATTCTGGCAGGCCACTCTCAGGGGTCGGCCATGCAGAAGCTGGTGCTGGCAGAATATATGAAGGCGCATCCGGAATACTACAAGCGCATGATTGCTGCCTACGTGATTGGCTTTGCCATTACTGAGGATTACTTGAAGGAGAACCCACACCTGAAATTTGCCGAAGGAGCCGACGATACCGGTGTCATCATATCGTGGAATACCGAGTCGCCCGCCAACGAGGGTCAGAAGAACGGAGTCGTTCTGCCAGGTGCCATCAGCATCAATCCCATCAACTGGAAGCGAGACGAGACCTACGCTCCGGCAGAGGAGAATCTGGGCGGCTACTACTATAACGAAGAGAAAGGACAGATGGAAAAGGTTCCTCACGTTGCCGACGCAAAGGTCAACCTGAAAAGGGGCACTGTGATTACAACAGTCAAGGACGTGCCCCCCGTCACCGGTACAGACTTTTTCGGACCTGGCAGTTACCACGAAGTCGACTACGAACTTTATTTCTTTAATCTCAAGGCCAATGTAGCCGAAAGAGTGGCAGCCTACAAAAAGAATGCATCGGGCATTTGAGATGAAAGTAAAAATAGCGATGATTGTCACCATGCTGTCATCTGGCATCATGGGGGTATGGGCACAGGATCAAGTAGAAGCTCATCTTGGAGCCGACATCGTCAGTGACTATATCTGGCGAGGTCAAGACTTCGGGGATGTCTCGCTGCAACCCGAACTGTCGGTGGCATGGAAGGGACTGAGTCTTTCGGCATGGGGCAGCGTGGGTTTGAGCGACAAAGACGACGCTCAAGAGCTAGACCTGACGCTGTCGTATGAGACTGGTGGCTTGTCCTTTGGCATCATCGACTATTGGGACGATGGCGACGACCAGCCTTATTTCTACTACAAGAATCCCGATACGGCCCACTCGTTCGAGGGGTTCGTCAGCTATGATTTCGGCCCCGTGGGTGCCTCGTGGCAGACCTACTTTGCCGGCAGTGACTATCAGGCAGATGGAAAGCGTGCCTACAGCTCCTATTTCGAGCTCGCGGCACCCTTCCGTCTGGCCTCCTGCGACTGGGATGCCAGGTTCGGACTGGTGCCCTGGAAGTCGGGCATGTACGATGTCAGCGGCTTCAGCGTCACCAATCTGTCGCTGCGCGCCACGAAAGCCATCAAGATCAGCCCGACCTTCGAGCTGCCCCTGTTCGGACAGCTAGTCGCCAATCCCGCCAGTCAGCATTTCTACTTCGTCTTTGGCCTCACGCTGAAAGCGATATAGCCACCAATTTATGGACTCAAGAACGAAAAAATGGAGCAGATAAGAGAGTACTACCGCCGTTTCTGCCGCTGGCAGCAGGCAGAGCCGCACTTTGTCAACCGACATGAGGGCGAGGTGCAGCATTGCCACAACTGCGGCAACGATTTCGACGGCAACTTCTGCCCCATCTGTGGTCAGCGTGCCGAAGTGGGGCGCGTGGGGTGGAAATCCATCAAAGATAACGTAGCCCTCCTTTGGGGCATGGACTCGCGGTCGCTGGGCTACACGCTGCTGCAACTGTTGGGGCGTCCGGGCTATCTGGTGCGCGACTACATCAGCGGTCGCCGCCAGGTGTCGTTCCCGCCCGTCAAGATGCTGGTCATCGTCTGTCTCTTCGTAGTTGTTTTCGAGTCAGTATTCCATCAGGAGAATAAAGTCCTAGGGCTTAAGTTCAACATTCAGGAGGTTGACAATATCATCGCATGGATCAATTCGCAGAAAAGCTGGGCGACGCTGTTCCTCCAATCCTTCTATATTCTGCCTACATGGCTGGTGTTCCGCTACGCCCCAGGATACTCCCGCCACACACTGCCCGAGGGATTGATAGCGACCAATACGATGCGTTCTTTGACATCTTGATTGTTCTTGTCGCCGCAGTCGTGCTGGAGACCATCATGCTCTATATCACCCATCGCATCAACAAGCGTAATTACCGTAAAAACAATGATTTCACATGCAAAGTAGCAGAAATTTCTTAAAAAACTTGGAAGATAAAAGAAAAATGCCTATCTTTGCACCGACAAATCCCGCCCGCTTCCCATAAGAACAGCGTACCCAGCGGGACATTTTTTGTATATAGACATGAGATATACCAAACAAGCGATGACGCTGACACAGCAGATTCAGACACTGCAAAACAGAGGTCTGATTATTGCTGACACTAATAAGGAAGAGCAGGCTCTTGATGCTATCAGCTATTTCCGATTGGCTGACTACTGGTATCATTTGGAAGCTGACCATCATACGCACCAATTCCTACCCAACAGTCATTTTGAAGAAGTATTGGCTTGCTACTATTTCGATAAGGACTTGAAGGCTCTGCTTTTTAAGGCTATTCAGACCATAGAGGTGGCTGTCAGATCGAAAATCATCAAGCACTTTGCTCCCACATGTGGCCCGTTTTGGTTTATGGATGCGACGAAAGCCGTAAACCATAAGCGCTTCCAGACAAACCTCGACACTATCAAGAAAGAAGTAGGACGTTCTAAGGAGCGGTATATCCGTGAGCATTTCCGCAAATACACAGATCCAGACCTACCACCTGTTTGGAAGACACTGGAGGTAATTTCGTTGGGTGAGCTCTCAAAGCTCTTCAATAACTTCAGCGAGTCGCAATTGAAACACGATGTCGCACATGAGTTTGGACTGAATCACCACAAGTTCCTTTCCAGTTGGTTGGAGAGTTTGACCTCGCTGCGCAATCATTGTGCCCACCATGCCAGAGTGTGGAATCGGGCATACCCTCTGAAACCAACCACGCCACAAGTGATGCCCAACAAGTGGATTACAAACTTCACATTCAGAGAAGAGTCACTATATGCTCAACTTTGCTGTATCGCCTATTGGCTGAATGCCATCAACACAACCAACACTTTCGTTGGTGACCTAAAACTACTGTTGCTTCGGAATCCGTCAATAGATCCTGCCATGATGGGGTTCCCGTCAAATTGGCGACAGGAGCCCATTTGGCAATTATAGAGTACTGATAATCATTGTTGTTTTTGCTCGCAAAACAGCATTAGGGGGTAGCCTCTTACCTTTGCACCAGATTATAGAAATGTTCTAAATGTCCGATGTTAAACGTCGTGTAAGTTTAGGACATACGGCTATGATTTTGTAGTTTTGCTAGAGATTGTGGCCGTAGGGGACGAGGCGAGGCGTAGCCAGGCAGGCTTCAAGCCATGCCGTGTATTAGATTTCGCCCGTCCCCTTTACAAATCTTTAGAGTCTGGACAAAGAATCGAAGCACGCCGTTGGTTGTGATGCAGTGTCCGATAAGAGTAAAGTCGAAGAAGATTTGGCTATGGTCTAAACTTTTATTCATTAACAATTAAAACAGTTAGAAGATGAAGCCAAATTCACTGATGACACTCGACAGGTACTTCCGTCAGTGTGTTGGAATCGATGTTTCCAAGGACAAGTTCACTGCTTGCCTCCAGATGTATGACAAGGCCAGCGACGTGGGCTGTCACACGATGAGCATCGACTTCGATAACACGAAGTCAGGTTTTAACCAGTTCGTAAAGTGGAGCCGCAAGGAGGCTCAGAAGGGTTTCCCGCTGACCTATCTCATGGAGCCTACGGGTGTCTATTATGAGCGTCTTGCCTACCATCTGCACAAAATTGGGCTGACGGTCTATGTGGTGCTGCCCAACAAGGCACGCAAGTTCTGTGAGGCTGAGGGTATCAAGACGAAGACCGATGCGATGGATGCACGCTGCCTGGCCCTGATGGGATGCGTCAGCCGTAAGCTGAAGCCATGGAGTCCGCCTGCTGCCATCTATCGCGAACTACGCCAAATGACGCGCTTCCATGCCGACCTCTGTGAGATAAGGACCAGCGTGTCGAACCGCATGGAGGCACTGGTTCATATGGAGGGTACGAACAAGTCTGTGGTAGGAAACTGCAAGAAGTTGATTGAAAAGATCGACAAGCTGGTGGAGGAAAACGGCAAAGCAATGATGCAGATAGTTGCAGAGGACAAGGATCTGGAGGCCAAAGTCAAGCGTATTGCCACTGTCAAGGGAATCGGGGAGCCGACCATCGTGTGCGTCATTGCTGAGACGCAGGGGTTCCACCTCATTGAGAACCGCAAGCAACTCGTAAGTTACTCAGGTCTCGACGTGAGGGCAAGGCAATCGGGCAATGACGACCCCAGGCATGTGATTTCAAAGAAGGGCAACGCCCATATACGAGCCGCTCTATATATGCCTGCACTTGTTGCAACACACCACAACCCGCAGATAAAAGCCGCCTATGGAAGAATCTGCCAGAAGCATCCCAACGAGAAGATGATTGGTGTCACTGCCGCCATGCGGCGTCTGCTCCTGCTGATTTATACCCTGTGGAAGAACGGGGAGGAATATGATCCGGCACGCGACAAGACGCACACAACACAAAAGAGAATGAAGATAGAAGATGCGGAACAGGAATATAGGCCGGAGGACTGCATGGAACCAAACCGTGAGTCTGTAGACTGGAATGCAACTGACGAGGACGGCAATCCACCTTTCTGACAAAAATGGCCGCGCCTCGAGACACAGCCACATGAGATAGTACCTCTGGCAAGCTACGCCAGTGACTTCCCTTGATGACTGCAAAGGTAACCAAATCCTCCGAGACAGCAAAGAAAAAAGCAAAAAACATATCATAAATGCATGTCCTGTTCCATAACGATGATGAAACAGGACAAGATTAATACGCATTTAAACTTGAAATAGATAATGTTTGTTAATATGTTCCATTTTTCTTCTCTTTTATTTGGAGATTAACACAGAATCTAATACCCCCTGTTTGCAGGGAGTGCCACAATTGTGGTAGCCTAATCCCACCCATGCGGATTGATGCCACAATGAGGATGTGCCTATTTTGACACACCCTCATTTCTTTTCTCTTCTAAAGTAATCCTTATCTCATAACCACTTTCTTTCCTCCGATGATATAGATGCCACGGGGAAGTGACTTCAACTTATGCATTAAGACACAATTCTTATTGTCTTTAACCAGAAAGAATCATCCAATTATACAAAAATGCGTTACGCAAATTTGTATAATTGAATAATTCTTATTATCTTTGCCCCAGAAAAATAACGAAGAAAGTATCTATGATGATGAAAAATCCCTTCCTGACTTATGGTTATAATGGGGCAGAGTATTTCTGCGACAGAGAGCAAGAGACAAAACGCTTGACTTCATTACTGATTAATGGTAATCACGTCGCCCTGATTTCTCCAAGACGAATGGGAAAGACGGGACTTATTCGTCATTGCTTTGCCCAACAAGAGTTGCAGACAAACCATGCATTGTAGCTATTGATGAGTTCCAGGCTATAACGGATTATCCTGAACAGAATGTTGAAGCCTTGTTACGAACCTATATCCAAGGATGTAATAATGCATGGTTCGTTTTCTCTGGCTCAAAACGCCATATGATGGGAGAAATGTTCTCGTCGCCAGCAAGACCCTTCTATCAAAGTGCGTCCACCATCTCGTTAAAGCCTATTCCACAGAAAGCTTATGCTGATTTTATTGCATATCATTTTGCTCAAGGTGATTTGCATATAAAACCTGAGGCCATCAGTTATATATACGATAAATTTGAAGGAACCACATGGTACATCCAAAAAATCTGCAATGAATTGTATGCAATGGCAGATTTTGCGAATCCCATAGGAGTCAAGGAAGTGGATATAGCTATTAATTATGCAGTAGAGGAGAAGGATGACGTCTATCAAGATTTGATAGCGAGACTTCCTGCTAGCCAAAAGGCGTTACTCTTTGCTTTGGCTCATTCAGGAAGAGAGATCAAGCCTACGAGCGGAGAGTTTATAAAAAAATATCATCTTTCTTCAGCAAGTGCAGTTCAGAGAAGTTTGTCTGCTCTACAGGAAAAAGACATTATTACGTGTAGTGAAGGGAAATACTGTAT
>Ga0310695_10005265_pt1 | contig 22755 bp, 18 predicted proteins | sample RumenRJG_04DNA_FD_203882 | JGI IMG/M metagenome (GOLD analysis project Ga0310695, IMG submission 203882) | Bovine rumen microbial communities from Lethbridge, Alberta, Canada - RJG_04 (v2) (version 2) | ecosystem: Host-associated > Mammals > Digestive system > Stomach > Rumen | place: Canada...
TGATGTGCCCTTGTCAGAGAACTGCGATATCCGTGAGTTTATGGCTTTTGGAGCTATTCAGGCCACAGAGAAACTGGGCGTGAAAGGTATCATCACCGATAATGTTACGGGTAATACCGCCCGTATGCTTGCAGCCTTCAGAGGTCCACATCCTGTACTCGCTATCTGTTACAACGACAAGCTTCAGCGCCTGCTGAATCTCAGTTATGGTGTCATCCCTGTCTTCCAGAAGGAACATATCGACAACGAACAGCTCTTCCTGGCTGCTGTCAGGATGTTACGTCAGAAGGGCTTTGTTGAACTCGACGATCGTATTGCCTACCTCAGTGGAAACATCGGTGGGGGCGGTGGAACCAAGTTCCTCGAGATCAATACGGTGAAAGAGGTGTTTGATCACAAATACCAGTTCCATCTGCCTAAAGTGTAATTCATTCTTATCCAAATAACCAGTTACGATATGGCTACTGTTGACGACAAGAAAGTGATTTTCTCGATGGTCGGAGTGAGCAAGACCATTCAGCAGAATCAGAAACAAGTGCTCAAGAACATCTACCTCAGTTTCTTCTATGGGGCAAAGATCGGTATCATTGGTCTGAATGGTGCCGGTAAATCGACTCTGATGAAGATTATTGCCGGACTCGACCAACAGTATCAGGGCAACGTCGTATGGAGTCCTGGATATACCGTTGGCTATCTGCCTCAGGACCCGCCGCTTAACGAAGAGAAGACGGTGAAGGAGAATGTGATGGAAGGTGTGCAGCACGTCTATGACGCTCTGGCAGAATATGATGAGATCAATGTGAAATTCGGACTTCCGGAATATTATGAGGATCCCGATAAGATGGAGAAGTTGATGGCCCGTCAGGCAGAACTGCAGGACGTGATCGACTCTACAGATGCTTGGAATATGGACTCGAAGTTAGACCGTGCGATGGCGGCTCTCAACTGTCCTCCTGGCGACTGGAGCGTGAAGACGCTCTCTGGAGGAGAACGTCGTCGGGTGGCTCTCTGTCGGTTGTTGTTACAGAAGCCCGATGTGCTGTTGCTCGACGAGCCTACCAACCATCTCGATGCTGAGTCTATCGACTGGCTCGAACAGCATCTGCAGCAGTATGAGGGAACGGTTATCGCTGTGACTCACGACCGCTATTTCCTCGACGATGTGGCAGAGTGGATCCTTGAACTTGATCGTGGTGAGGGTATTCCCTGGAAGGGCAACTATTCTTCCTGGTTGGAACAGAAGTCTCAGCGTCTGGCTCTGGAAGAGAAGTCGGCTTCGAAGCGCCGTAAGACCCTGGAGCGTGAGTTGGAGTGGGTGCGTATGGCCCCCAAGGCTCGACATGCCAAGGGTAAGGCTCGTCTGAACTCTTATGACAAGATGCTTAACGAGGAACAGAAGGAGCGCGAGGAGAAACTGGAGATCTTCATCCCCAACGGTCCTCGTCTCGGCAATAAGGTCATCGAGGCTACTCATGTGGCAAAGTCGTTCCCGGAGAAGACACTCTTCAACGACCTTAACTTCATGTTGCCGCCTAATGGAATCGTTGGCGTCATTGGTCCTAACGGTGCAGGTAAGACCACGCTCTTCCGCCTGATCATGGGGCTCGATACGCCTGATGCTGGTACATTCGATGTCGGTGAGACTGTGAAACTCTCGTATGTCGATCAGCAGCACAAGGATATCGATCCTGAGAAGACGGTCTATCAGGTAGTCAGTGGTGGTAATGAGACCATCCGTATGGGTGGACGCGATGTCAACGTACGCGCATACCTCTCACGTTTCAATTTCAGTGGTGCCGATCAGGAGAAGAAGTGTGGAGTGCTCTCAGGTGGTGAGCGTAACCGTCTGCACCTCGCTATCGCCTTGAAGCAAGAAGGTAATGTGTTACTTTTAGACGAGCCTACTAACGATATAGATGTCAACACGTTACGTGCACTCGAGGAAGGTCTTGAGTCGTTCGCTGGCTGTGCCGTCGTCATTAGTCACGACCGTTGGTTCCTCGATCGTATCTGTACCCATATTCTGGCGTTCGAGGGTGAGGGTAACGTCTTCTACTTCGAGGGCAATTATTCCGAATACGAAGCCAACAAGGCGCAGCGACTTGGATTGGACGAACCCAAACGTGCCCGATATCGTAAACTGATGGAAGAATAGTAATCAGAAATGAACCGACTGTCAACCGTTACTCTAAGCCTTATCATCCTCCTGACCGCCTGTACGGGTGGGCATCAGGAGCAGCAGGAAGACGAACTCTCTGCCTTTGGAACCTATGTGTATCAACTTGATACCGTCAAGCTGACGAATAACTTCGCACTCGAAGCTAAACGTGACACCTCGCGCTGGGCTGCTGATCAGGATGTGCGTCAGCGATATGCCGATTGCAAAGTGCTGGAGGGCACACCTTTGTGGTTCTCGCGGATGGGTGTATCTGAAGATGCCGATTCGCTGCTGGCCTTCCTGCGTCGCGAGGCTCCGCTTAACGGTCTCGACACGTTGGCTTTCTTCGTTCCTCAGATAGCAGCCGACCTCTCCATAATCCATAGTCTTGCTTTCGACTCCTTGGGTGTGGATATCAACGAGGTGCTGCCTCGTCTCGACTATTGTCTGTCGAAGGCCTACGTCCGTTATACGGTTGGTCAGCGCTATGGTTTCGTGCGACCAGATAAACTCTTCAATCATCTGCAGATGAAGTCTGACGGTTCGGGATATGCCCGTCTGTTCGACTACGAACTGAAGGCGCATGACTACAAACAGGCTCTTGAACAGATCTCGGGTGGTAACAGGATGGGATTCCTGGCAGAGTCGAAACCGTCGAGTCCTATATACGAGGCCCTGAAGCAGCGTCTTGCACAGACCTCTTCGAAGGATGAACGCAAGAAACTGGCTGTCAATATGGAGCGTAGCCGTTGGCAGGTTACTCAGCCCGTCTCTCCAGGACGTATGGTGGTTGTCAATATCGCTTCCCAGCAGCTGTGGGCTGTAGGTCCCGACTCTGTGCTTAACATGCGTATCTGCTGTGGGGCGAGTGCTACGAAGACGCCTTTGCTGATCAGTTCCATCAGTCATATCCAGGTGAACCCAGAGTGGGTTATTCCGCATAATATCGTAAAGACCGATGTGGCTCGTCATGCTGGCGACTCGTCATACTTTGCCCGTAACCACTACAGCATTATCGATCGTAGTTCTGGCGATACACTCAGTCCCGTCAGGGTCAGCAGCGAGTCCTTGCAGTCGGGTAAGCTGCGTGTCTCTCAGAAGGGTGGGGCAGGCAACTCGCTCGGACGTATCGTGTTCCGTTTCCAGAATAATTTCTCCGTCTATCTTCACGATACGAATAATCGAGGGGCTTTCCAGCGCGACAGACGCACCTTGTCACATGGTTGCGTACGTGTGCAGGATCCCTTCGGACTGGCCTGCTTCCTGTTGCCAGACCTCGATGAGCGCACGCTCGATCGTCTGCGTATCTCTATGGATATTCCACCAGTCACCGACAAAGGCCGTGAGTACCTGAATGAACATGCCGAAGATCCGCGTCCCTTCCGACTCGTCAATCATCGCGACGTGTCGCCTCAGGTGCCCGTCTATCTCATCTACTACACGGCTTATCCCAATCCGGCCTCAGGCGTTATCGATCTGTGGCCTGATATCTACGGCTATGATGCAGCCATTACGGGTGCCATCAAGCCGTTCCTTCTGAAACAATAACTTTTTTAACCCCTAAAACTATTTGTATTATGGCAAAAACTCCTACGCCTCATATCGGGGCACAATTAGGCGACATCGCCGAGACCGTCATTATGGCTGGCGATCCATTGCGTGCGAAACTGATGGCCGAGAAGTTCCTCGACAATCCAGTACAGTTTAACAATGTCAGAGGTATGCTCGGATTCACGGGCACGCATCAAGGCAAGCGTGTCAGTGTGATGGGTCATGGCATGGGTATGCCCTCTATCGGCATCTATACCTATGAGTTGTATAATTTCTACAATGTGAAGACCATCATCCGTGTGGGTTCGGCAGGCTCTCTGCAGACTGATCTTCATGTGGGTGACCTCGTGATTGCGATGGGTGCCTGCACCAACTCCAACTATGCTGCACAATATGAGCTGCCTGGCACCTATGCGCCGATAGCTGATTTCCAGTTGTTGCGTAGTGCTGCAGAAACCTGCGATCGTCTGGGTTATCGTTATCAGGTTGGTAACGTGTTCTCTTCTGATGTCTTCTATGCCGAGAATGCTCATAACGACAAGTGGATCGCGATGGGTGTGAAGGCTGTCGAGATGGAGATAGCTGCCCTTTATATGAACGCAGCCCGCTCTGGCAATCGTGCATTGGCTATCTGCACCATCTCCGACCACCTGATAACCGGTGAGGCAACGACTGCCGAGGAGCGTCAGAACACGTTTACGAAGATGATGGACGTCGCCTTCTCACTTCTGTAGAACGCATCCCTCCCTTAACATAAGATTGCAGATACCTGGTGAGGTACCTGCAATCTTTTTTGTCATAATTATATTGGTCGTTTAGTAGAAGATCGACGACAGTGTGTAAGCCACGATGGTTGATACAAAGACACTGATCAGACCTGGCATCATGAACGAGTGGTTCAGCAGGTACTTACCAATAATCGTCGTACCGGAACGGTCGAAGTTCACAGTGGCGATATCTGAAGGATAGTTCGGAATGAAGAAGTAGCCATAGACTGAGGGCAGCACACCCAACAGCACAGGACCAGAGATTCCCAGTGAGTAGGCGAGGGGCAGCATGGCCACAACGACAGCACCCTGAGAGTTGATCAGTACCGATACCATGAAGAATACCAGTGCGATAGACCATGGATAATCCTTGACGATACCTGCCAGCATCGACTGCATCTCACCCATATAGTTTGAGAAGTAAGTGTCTGCCAGCCAGGCGATACCGTAGATAGCGACGACTGCCACCATACCCGACTGCCATACCGGACCTGCGACGGCCTTCTTGGGAGCAGCCTTACAGAAGATAATCATCAGCGCAGCAGCCGAGATCATCACAATCTGGATCACAAGGTTCATAGCCAACGGCTTGGTGAACCATTCGGTCGCACCTTCCACTTGAACCTTGGCTTTTACCAGCTGGTCGGCTGTCAGTGTCAGGTTCTCGTTGACAACCAGTCCTGAACTGCCCTTGACAGCACGAAGCGTATCATAGGCGGGCAACGCACTCTGGAAGATAGCGAAGAAGACGATGACTGCGAGGGCTCCGAGGAAGATGAACACGGCATTCTTAGCCGACTGCGGAATCTCCTTGTCGAGTGTGGTAGCACCACCACCATAGATATATTCGCGCTGGGCGGGATCCTGAAGCTTAGCCTGGAACTGCGGGTCTTTGTCGAGGTCGAGACCACGATGATATGAGGCAGCAGCGGCAGCCATCAGACCACAGACGCAGGCTGGGATGGAGACCATCAGCACACCAGGAATCGTGATATCGAAGTGGTTGGCATTCGAGATAGAGACGAAAGCCACGACGGCTGCAGCGATAGGCGAGCAGGTGATACCTACCTGAGAGGCAATCGAGGCAACACCACAGGGACGCTCCGGACGGATGCCTTTCTTCAGGGCGATGTCACAGATGATAGGCATCAGGGTGTAAACCACATGACCCGTACCTACCAGCACCGTCAGGAAGAAAGTGGTGAGTGGTGCCAGGAAGGTGATGCGGTCTGGATGCTTACGCAGCAGTTTCTCTGCGATCTGAATCAACCAGTCCATACCGCCCGATGCCTGCATGATACCGGCACAGGTGACGGCTGCGATAATGATGTAGATAACGTCGGTAGGAGGCGTGCCAGGCTTCAGACCGAAGCCGAAGACGAGGATGGCCAGACCGATACCAGAAATTGCTCCCAAGGCAAGACTGCCATAGCGGGAACCTACCCACAGCGCTCCGAGTACAATACAGAGCTGTAGAATCATTGTAAATGTTACCATAACAGTTTTAGGTTTTGATATTTAAATATTGTCTGCAAAGTTAAACAAAAAACTCCAAAAACGTTCATTTTTGGAGTTTTTTTTAATGATTTATCTGTTTATTTGCTTATTGCTGCATCAGATAGCGCTTGAAATCAGCAAAATCCTTTGTCATCGCCACACTCTGCTTCTCACCTTTCATGAAGGCTGCCAGGCGCTCCGGAATCTCGACGTCGATACCAAGAATGTCGTCAACCTTCTCCTTGAACTTCGCTGGATGGGCTGTCTCACAGAACACACCGATCTCGCCTTCCTGCAGTCCGTCGGTCAGTGCCTGATAGCCGCAAGCACCGTGAGGATCGAGGATATAACCCGTCTCCTTGTAACACTGGCGCATCGTCTCGCGTATCTGCTCGTCGCTGTAGGTCGCCCCACTAATCAAGTTGGTGATACGCTGGTGCGTCGCCTCGTCAGTTAGTTTGCCGTTTTGCGAGTAGAGGTTGATGATACGTGCAAAGTTTGAGGGGTCGCCCACATCCATCGCGTTAGCCAGTGTCTGGACAGAAGCCTTGGGCTCGTACTTGCCCGTCTGCAGATATTTGTAGAAGATATCATTGGCATTGTTGGCAGCGATGAAACGCTTCACAGGCATACCCATCTGATGGCCGAACAGGGCTGAGCAGATATTGCCGAAATTGCCTGATGGCACACACATGACAAGCTCTCCAATTTTTACATTTTCTAATTTTTTAATTTTTACATTTTCCTTCATCCGCGCTACGGCATTGAAGTAGTAGAAGGCTTGCGGCAGGAATCGGGCCACGTTGATCGAGTTGGCCGATGTCAGCATCATGTGCTCATTCAGCTCTGCATCCATGAAGGCATTTTTCACGAGGGCCTGACAGTCGTCGAACACACCATCGACCTCGATGGCAGTGATGTTCTTGCCCAGCGTCGTAAACTGACACTCCTGAATCGGACTTACCTTACCCTTGGGGTAGAGCACATAGACGTGGATGCCCTCTACACCGAGAAATCCGTTGGCAACGGCAGAACCTGTATCGCCCGAGGTCGCTACCAGCACGTTGACCTCCGACTTCTCACCACTCACCACTGACCTCTCACCTCTAATAAAATACTGCAAGAGTCGCGCCATGAAGCGTGCACCTACATCCTTGAAGGCAAGTGTTGGCCCGTGGAAGAGTTCCAGCGAGTAGATGTTGTCTTTCACCTTCACCACCGGACAGTCGAATGACAGTGTGTCATAGACGATATCCTTCAGGGCGTCGGGATCCACGTCTTCGCCGAAGAAGGCATTGGCAACGGTGTAGGCAATCTCCTGAAAACTCATCTGGTCGATATTCTCAAAGAAGGCCTTGGGCAACACGCTGATTCTCTCAGGCATATACAGACCACGATCCTCAGCCAGTCCCTTGACTACTGCCTTGCGAAGATCCGCAATAGGCGCATTCCCGTTGGTGCTATAATATTTCATAATTTTTTAATTTTTACATTTTTACATTTTTACATTGTTCATGAAGGCTTGCATAAACTCGTTGAGTTTTAGCAAACCGAATGAACCACTGACGCACGATACCTCGTCGTACTGCTGCACCTCGTCGGGCTCGATGCCAGGATACCATATCAGGAAGGGCACAGGCTGTCCTACGTGGATTCGCATCTCAACAGGTGTCAGATGGTCGGGCAGCACAGCGATGCATACAGGCTCGTCCCATGTCTTCACCTCTTTATATATAGGTGCGATCAGTCGCTGGTCCAGATACTCGATGGTCTTCAGCTTCAGTTCGAGGTCGCCGTCGTGACCAGCCTCGTCGCTGGCCTCTACATGCACGAATACGAAGTCGTCGTTCTTCAGTGCCTCGATAGCAGCCTCGGCCTTGCCTTCGTAGTTCGTATCAGCCAGTCCTGTGGCGCCTTTCACCTTGATGATGCGCAGACCAGCGTATTTTCCGATGCCTTGTATCAGATCGACAGCCGAGATGACGGCTCCCGATTTGATCTGCGGATACTGTTGCATGAGTGTCTCCATCGAGGGACGATAGCCTCCGCTCCAGGGCCAGATGCTGTTTGCCTGGCGCTCTCCGCGCTTGGCGCGCTCCTGATTGAAGGGGTGGTTGGCCAACAGTTCCTGCGACTTCACGATCATCTCGTTCAGCAAGTCAGCAGTCTGCTGTGGTGTCAGTCGTCCCGCCTCTGACCTCTCACCACTCACCTCTGCCTTAACCAACAGCGGTTTCCACGCCTCGTTCGGATGGTCGTGGGGTGGGGCACAGACGATATGTTTCGAGCCGCCCTTGATCACCAACAGATGGCGATACTGGATGCCCGTGATGAATTTCACGCGTTCGCAGCCTTCGCGTTCGTTGATGGGTTTGGCGAGCTTCTCGTTCAGATAGTCTATCAGCACGCGGGCATCGTCTGTCTCCAGATTACCGCCGTTGTGCGTGATGATCTTGCCGTCTTCCAGTGTGATGATGTTACAGCGTATGGCCATATCGTCGTCAGCCATCTCGTAGCCTATCGATGCAGCCTCGAGCGGTCCTCGACCCTCATACACCTTATTCAGATCGTAGCCTAAGATTGCTGTGTTGGCCACTTCCGATCCCGGTGGAAATCCCTCTGGCACGGTTATCAGTCTGCCGCAGCGTCCTTCGCGCGCCAGCTGGTCCATCATCGGCTTATGGGCATATTGCAGCAGTGTCTTCCCCCCGAGTCGCTCGACGGGAAGATCTGCCATGCCATCACCAAGAATGATGATATGCTTCATAAAGGCTTAAATATTAGCGATTGACATGATGTTTGCGAAGACACCAGCGGCGGTAACCGCAGCACCGGCACCGTAGCCCTGAATCAGCATCGGGTACTCCTTATAGCGCTCAGTAGTCAGCAGCACGATGTTGTTCGAGCCCTCCAGACCGTAGAACGGATGACCGTAAGGCACCTCCTTCAGAGCCACACTCGTCTTGAATGATGCCGGGTTCTGCTCGTCGGCTTCCATCGTAGCCACAAAGCGCCAGCGCTTGTTCTCGGCCTCGAGCACCTTGCGGCGAGCCTCGAAGTCGGCATCGAGCTCAGGCAGTCGCTTCCAGAAGTCATCCAGCGAGCCCTCGAAATAGTCGTTGGGCACAAACAGGTGCTTCTCCACGTCGTCCTGCTCCACCTTGTAACCAGCCTCACGCGTCAGGATCACCAGCTTGCGGATCACGTCGGTACCGCTCAGGTCGATACGTGGGTCGGGCTCAGAGTAGCGCTGCTCCTTGGCGCGCTTCACCGTCTCCGAGAAGGGCACGTCGGCAGCAATCTCGTTGAAGATAAAGTTCAGCGTACCACTCAGGATAGCCTCGATCTTCAGGATCTTATCACCCGAGTTGCAGAGGTCGTTGATGGTACCGATAATCGGCAGACCAGCACCTACGTTGGTCTCATAGCGGAACCATACACCCTTGTCGCGGGCTGTCTGCTTCAGCTTCAGATAACTGTCGTAGTCGCTCGAGGCGGCAATCTTGTTGGCAGCTACCACCGATATGTTGTGCTCCAGGAATGTCTGATACAGCATGGCAATCTGTCGGCTGGCGGTACAGTCCACGAATACCGAGTTGAAGATGTTCATCTTCACAATCTCGTCTCTCATGTGCTCCGTGTTGGCAGGATAGCCGGCACGCAGAATCTTCTCGTAGTTGTCGAGGTCGATGCCGTCGCGGTCTAACACGAAGTTGTCCACGTCAGAGATACCTACCACGTTCAGCTTCAGTCTGCGCGACTGCATCAGGAACTGCTGCTGGGTGCGTATCTGTTCGAGCAGCATGCCGCCCACGGTTCCGATACCGCAGATGAAGATGTTGAGCACCTTATATTCTGAAAGGAAGAATGAGTCGTGAAGCACGTTGAGCGACTTGCGCAGGAACTTGCCATCGACCACAAACGAGATGTTCGTCTCAGAGGCACCCTGGGCACAGGCAATCACCGAGATTCCCGAGCGTCCTAACGTACCGAACAGCTTACCGGCGATGCCTGGCGTCTGCTTCATGTTCTCACCCACGATGGCGATGGTAGCCAGTCCGCTCTCCACTTGCATGGGGAACATGGCGCCCGTCTCGATCTCCTTGGCAAACTCTGCGTTCAGCACCTCTCTGGCTGCCTCGGCATCCTCGTCGCGCACACCGATAGAGGTAGAGTTCTCTGATGAGGCCTGCGACACCATGAATACCGAGATGCCCTTGTTGGCCAGCGTGGTGAAGATACGGCGGTTCACACCGATCACACCCACCATCGACAGACCAGTCACCGTAATCAGCGAGGTGCCCTTGATGCTCGAGATACCCTTGATGGGCTTATCGTCGTTCTCGATCTTCGCCTTGATCAGCGTTCCCGGGTGCTCAGGGTTGAAGGTGTTCTTCACCTTGATGGGGATATTCTTCACACAGACGGGATAGATTGTCGGGGGATAGATCACCTTCGCACCGAAGTTACACAGCTCCATCGCCTCCACATACGAGAGCTCGTTGATGGTGTAGGCCGTCTTGATCACCTTCGGGTCGGCTGTCATGAATCCGTCAACATCCGTCCATATCTCGAGCACCTCTGCGTTCAGCACGGCAGCGATGATCGAAGCGGTATAGTCGCTTCCGCCGCGACCCAGGTTGGTCGTCTCGTGCGTGTCTCTGTCTCTGGCGATAAAGCCCGGCACCACATAGATGGTCTTCTCGTTCAGGTTCTTAAACGATTCCTTCACGAGCTCCGTCGTCAGGTCGGCATCGATCACGTGCTTGCCCATCTTCTTCTCCGTGCGGATAAAGTCGCGGCTGTTCATGCGTATGCCGTTCTTCACCATCGCAGCGACGATATGCGAGCTCAGGCGCTCACCATAGCTCACGATGGCATCCTCCGTCTTCTTCGACAGGTCGTGAATCAGATATACACCATAGAAGATACTCTTCAACTGGTCGAAGAGCTGATCTACATTATTAAATAAGTCTATGCGCTTTTGATCATCCGTAATGATGGCCTCGATCATCTGGTGGTGGCGTGTCACCATCGCGTCGAATTCCTCACGATAGTGCTCATCTCCCTCCCTGGCCATCTTCGATGTGGCGATCAGTTTGTCGGTGATACCGTCAAGTGCACTTACTACTACTACGACAGGTTGCGTCCGAGCCTCTGTCTCCACGATTTTTTTCAAGCTAAGAATGCTTTTTACGGAACCTACGGACGTTCCGCCGAATTTCATTACTTTCATATTTCTATGCAATTTATCTTGCCTAACGGTACCCCTCAACAAGCGGGGACTACTCCATTGGCGCTGCAAAGGTACGAAATAAGTTTGTAAATCAGCAAACTTTTCCGTAAAAAAACAAGAAAGCAGGCTTTGTGGCCCGCTTTCCCTTTCTCTTTCGAGGTCTGACCTCGATTAAACACCCCAGCCTTCGCATTGCTTCACATGCTCACACAAGATGTTGCACTCAAGGCTGTCACGATGGCTGTTGCCACAGATGCAATGATCTGCACAATCCACTTAATGGTTTCTTTCTTCGTCATACGCGTTTTAGTTTTCAATTTTTACATTGATGCTTCGCATCGAGCCTGCTCACGCTCGGCAGAGTTCATGCAAGCATGACTCTGCTCTCGCTTAATCGCAGCCTTTTTACATTGTAATAACCCGGGGTCTGGTCTCGAAATAAACCCGGGGTCTGGTCTCGAAATAAAGTTTTCCCCGAAAACTTCTACTTTCGGGACCTGACCCCCAGCCCACGTCAGTCTACTCGCCAGCCCCCCGCTTGCTTAAGGCTCTTCAGCCCCTCCCTGGTTAGGCTTACCGCCAGTATCGTCACCACCGCTCTGGCTATCACCGCCACCAGTCTGCGAGCTGTCACCACCGTTCTGCTCGCCATCACCATTCTCCGGATCCTCCACCGTTCCCGCATCAGCCGAGGTCACACGCTTCACCACATCACCATTGCGATCGTAACAAGTAATCTGAATCGCCGTGCTGGCCAGCTCATCCTTCAGATCCTGCGTCGGAGTGAACACGATGCGACGGCTCGAGATCAGACCGGCCTTAACGTCCTCGACCTTCTCCACCGACTTCGCACGGAGTCCGAATCGCATGGTGCCGAGACCTGGCAGCGCTACGGAGTGGCCTTCAGTGGCCCACGCCTTGATCACCTCTCCGGCTGCATCCCAGCAGGCCTTCATCACACCCTGGCTCACGCCTGAGCGGAGGGCTGCCTCACGTATCACCTTTGCCTGATTCAGAGCGATGTACAGTTCAGGCGTCATCACATAGCGGTAGGTGCCTGCATCCTCTTTTGAAAACTTCACGAGTCTTTCGACTGCTTTTACTTTTAATGCCATAAATTTAAAATTTTAAGGGTTGTAAAATTATTTCCTTCTTCTTAAAACCTTCTCCTTGATTCGTGCTTTTCGCTGCTATACTAGGGAACACTTTCTCGTGCACTAAGAAAAATTTGTCCGATAGTTATGCCGCAATTTTCGCTGCTCGATGTCAAGCTTGCAACTATGTTGCAAAGGTACGAATAATTTTTGAATTATGCAAATATTTTCGCAATTATTTTTGCCTTCATAGCAACTTTTTTAATGACGAGGTTTTCCACTTTTCCACTTTTCCACTTTTGACATTTGTATTTTTTGATTTCTCAAAACAGAAGATTTAATATTATATATATTATAATATATATAATATTAATATTAAATTCTTAAAATTGTAACTTAATTCAGACGTGTTAATACTTTTCGATTTTCCGTCATCTAAACCATGACATGTGAAAATGCTAAATGTCAAAAGTGGAAAAGTGAGAAAAAGCCCGTATCGACCCTGCCCCATTTTAAAACCATCCTGCAAAGATGGTTTTTATAGTTCAAATAGTCATAGAAGGGGCAGGCATATAATCAAAGCTGCTGTCTTACCCAAGCACCTATCCCCATGATCGTTTCAATTATCGTTGTTTATGATGTTTATTTGCACATTCTATTAAATAATGAGTAAATTTGCGTAAATGTGTTTGTTTTGTAGAAAAGATTTTGTAACTTTGTAGCCAATTATAAATGAATCTATGCAGACGAAGTGGAACCAATTCGTATATCTACTATGCGAAGCAAAAAAGAAAAATGTTGAGGAGAGTGACTATCATTCTCTGATTGAGCAGCAGTTGCAATTGCTGGGATGGTTCCTGTTTAATGGAGAAATCTGTCACAAACCATCTATACATATAGGCAACAGCAACCATATTCAGCCAGACATCCTTATCAAGAAAGATGGCGAAGAGGAATTTGTGATTGAAGTCAAGCGTCCTTCTCACAAACTCGTTAAGAAGGATGTCGAGCAGTTGCAGTCATATATGCGCCAGTTGAAACTCAGCGTTGGTATCTATATTGGCGAACATATTGAGGTGTTCTACGACATGGCTGGTAGTAAAGATGCTATATCTGTACTAAGAATCCCTTTGGAACTTAACAACAACGAAGGAACTCTATTTATAGATCAGTTCTCAAAGGAAGGTTATGACAGAGCTCGTGTTCTTGCCTTTTCTAAACAGAGAGTTGACGAGATGCGACATCAGGCAGAACTTGACAAGTTAAGAGACGATATCATTGCCCACCCCAAGTCGCGAATAGACGTTGCGATGCTCTTTTATCTTTCTGCATGGCATAAAGACCAATTCTCTGAGGAAGAACTGACTAAGATGCTACGTGACATTGATTTTTCTGCCACACTAAAGGGGGCAGCAGTCTCCAACATGCCAGTTCCCGCTAAAACTTCATCATCAGGCTCTTCACACCATTCCAATGGTAATGTATGGTTGATTTGCTATGATTCGAAATACTTCAAAGTTGAAGACTGCCTCAAGAAATACGGTGAAATATATTGGACCCACAAGGCTGGTGTGCTGAATGTACAGAAGGGCGACATCGCTTATCTCTATGCCGCTCGTCCTGAGAGTGCTGTTCGTTTTAAGGTTGAGGTTGTGGCGAGCCAACTACCATATTCGCCAGAAATGGATGTGGAAGATGAATTTGTTGTTTCTGGCAGTAGCGATAGCGACGATAGCAACAAGTCATACTTCCTTGTGCGCCCCATCGCTGAGACGCACAGCCCAGCCCTTAAACACGGAGCTTTGATGAGTAAGGGGTTGATGGGAAAACGCCCATCTACCACAAAACTTTCAAAGGATGAGTATAAGGCTCTGAGGGAGTACATCGAACAGCATTTTGATGAAACAGCCCCAGCAGCAGCGCCTGCTCCTCAGAAGAAAGCAAAGTTATAATGCAGAATCATGGCTAAGAAGAAAAGTAATATTGAAGAACCTGTAAATGTGATTAGTTTCGATCGGACAAACATTGATATCGAGAGTCTAATTCGCATTATCAGAGGACAAAAGGTAATGGTTGACTTCGACTTGGCCATGCTCTATGGGGTCCAGAACAAACGTCTTAATGAACAGGTAAAACGTAACATTAAACGTTTCCCAGAAGATTTTATGTTCCAGCTTACCAAAGAAGAGTGGAATATCTTGAAGTCGCAAATTGCGACCGCAAAACAGTCTGATAATCAAACGAATGGAATCTTGAAGTCGCAAATTGCGACATCAAGTTGGGGAGGAACAAGAAAACTCCCTTATGTTTTCACACGCGAAGGTATAGGCATGCTGAGTAGCGTGCTGGGATCTGATACAGCCATAGAAATGAATATCCGTATCATGCGAGTATTTACTGCTGCCCATCAAATCATGGAAAACAATGCTTTATTGTTTCAAAAGGTCCTTCATATAGAACAGCATCAGTTAGAAACTGATGAGAAGATAGAGCATATCCTCACAAAGATGAACGATGATTCGCCCAAACTCTTGCCAGAGCAGATTTTTAAGACGGGTTGCGTCTGGGATGCCTGGTCGTATGTGTCAGAGTTGGTGAGAAGTGCCCAGCAGAGGATTGAGTTGATTGACAACTTTGTTGACGATCGCGTGCTTTCATTGTTAATAAAACGCAAAAAGGGCGTTCCGGCCACTATACACTCACGCTTTACAAAGGACTTCCTGACCGATTTGGAGAAGCACAACATGCAATATGAGGAAGTGAAGTTCGTGCAGTTGCCACACAAGAACCACGACCGTTTCCTTATTATCGATGATACAGTCTATCTGCTTGGCGCAAGTGTGAAAGACATGGGTAATGGGCTGTGTGCTGTCACGAAACTGACAGCAACACCAGAAACGGTGCTGGGACTGTTGAAGTGAAACCTGTGAAATATAAAGTACAATTGAGTACGATGAAGAAATAATCATAGTAGAATAAAATCTATGAAGAAAGAAACAACTAGCAAGATTCGTGATTTCGTCAACAAATGGAAGAACAAAGGTAACGAAAAACAAGATACCCATCCTTTCTGGGAAGGGCTCGTAGAATGTTCAAAAGGGTCGGTTCCGCCGATCATTTTCTGATCAATGGAACCGACCCAGTGATTACTGGTAATGCCACCGACGAGGAAGTTGACAAATTGCGTCAGGAATACTTAACAGAGAAGTACAAATGAGACCCCTAACACTGATTAATACGCTTGAATATTATGATGTACCACAGATACTGGTGGCAGCTGATGCAACAGGAACCAACTACCTCTGCACCTTGTATAAGAATGATGCAGAGAAAGGGTATCTCTATCTGGGAGTGCAGATTTCTGAGCCTCGGTTGATGGCATTTATAGGTGGCCAGCTTGACCTTCGCGATGCATACGTTCATCCAGAAGTTGAGAATGCTTTGTATGTTGTCACTGCCAAGAAGGAGGTGCTGACAGCAACAACTATTTTGCAACCACAAGACCTCACCGAGGATGTGCTGCCCGAAGCCGGATATTTCTATGATACATTATGTTCAAAAGGGTCGGTACCGCCGATCATTTTCTGATCAATGGAACCGCCCCAGTGATTACGAGTTTGTAAACATGCCCTGGTTTTAATATACCGGCAATCTGCTGTTGCAGCTGCTCATTAAACACGCCGTTAATCCTTTGAATATAGTTATCTTCCATTGTATAATCAATTTAAGTTTAACAACCCGTCAAGTAGTCTGTCCTTATTTGGGGGCAGGCGGGATTTGTGGCTACAAAGGTATGGCTAATTTCTGAACAATCCAAGGTTTTTGAGACTTTTTTCAATAAAAAGCAGCAAATGACAATTATTCTCAGATTTAATTTGTATATTTGCAACGTCTAAACCTCAGTCTATGGACTGAAGGGTAAGGACAACGACATATTAAAAAGCGTCATTGATGCTTTGTTTTTGACCGTTTGAACGTAGGAAACTCAAGCTTGTAATCAAAGACAAATGCGGAGGTGAATGCTACGGGTGTTGTATATACAACCCGGAGTGTGCTGCGAGGCTTAACTGCCTCGGCACACTTTTGGGTGTCTTGTATACTGACCGGCGTGGGTATTCAGACTCTGTTCGTTCTTTACAAGTGGCTTCCTACGGCCAAAACGGGGAACGGCAGATGAGGATACCCCGCTTTTCGTATGTCGTTATAGTAAGTGCTTACTAACCTTTCTGGCGCTTGGGTATCAGTTGGAGAGTTGTTGAAGAAAGATGTCAAGAGCTAGTGTACAAAGCGTAGAGCCGCAGGTGACAGAAGTAGTTAACGGATGGCTCAAATCATATGGTCTCAAATACTATTTGCAACAAGAATCCATGAATGCTGAAATTGATGCTGCCTTGGAAAAAGCAGAGTCAAAGTCTGGTGGAAATGGAGGAAATAGACCAGATGCAAAACTAATACTACAAGATTCTAAACTGGATTATTACCCTGTAATGATTGAGTACAAGGGTTATGAAAATGCATTAGAGAGATTAGATGATTTTGGGCATGTTGACAATCTCAAAGCAAATGGCACCCCGAACTATAATAACATAAAGAATTATGCGGTTAATGGTGCCATACATTACGCCGATGCTATATTGCAATACACAAGTTATACAGATGTAATCTCAATTGGTGTTACCGGATATAAGGATGAGCACGACCAAATTCAACTAAAGATTGGCGTTTACTTTGTCAGCAAAGATAACTATGGTGAGGGTAGGAAGGTTGCTGACTATAAAGACCTGTCGTTTCTCATGGAGGAGCATTTTGATGATTTTGTGGAGAAAGTTCACTCACTCGAATTGTCACTTGAAGATTTGAAGAGGATTCATGACAAGAGAGAGAACCAGATTGACGATGCATTAACAAAAATCAACCAGAGTCTTTTCCAAAATAAAGAAGCCAGCCTCAGTGCACAGTCACGCATCAATCTAGTGGCAGCAAGTATTATGGCTAACCTTGGTGTGCCAGGAAAAGTGAGTCCATTGGAACCGAAGGATATGAAATCGTCTACAGAAGATGAAAATACCGATGGCGATATTATGCTTAGGAAGATAGAAAACTTCTTAAACAAGAGAAAACTTCCTGACGGGAAACGAAAGCAAATCATGAATAGTCTCTCTATCACTATTCTTGATGATGCCGTGAACAAACCTAGAAACGGGAGTACGCTTCTAAAGGAGGTGTTTTCAGAAATTATAGACGAACTCGGGTATTTTTATAAAGTTGGTCTGGACACAGACTTTACAGGAAAGCTCTTCAATACGATGTTCAGTTGGCTTAGTTTTGCAGGAGACGACCAAAATGACGTTGTACTGACTCCTAGATATGTGGCACACTTGATGGCACAACTATGCAGGGTGAATATGGACTCCTATGTATGGGACTTTGCAACGGGATCAGCGGGGCTTCTTGTTGCAGCCATGCACCAGATGATTCAAGATGCCAAAGAGAACACATCAAGTCCGGAAGAACTTGAAGCCAAGATAGAGTCCATTAAGAAAGAGCAGATTCTGGGCATTGAGGTGGTTGCAGAGATTTATATGCTTGCTGTCTTAAATATGATTCTTATGGGTGATGGATCAAGCAACATTATCAAAGGCGACAGCTTGAAGGAGTATAATGGTAGCTATGGATATGAGAAAGAGAATGAAACATTCCCTGCAGACGTATTTCTTTTGAATCCTCCATATTCCGAGGCAGGAAATGGAATGGTGTTTGTGAAACGTGCGCTTAATATGATGACAAAAGGCTATGCAGCGGTCATAATCCAGGATAGTGCAGGAAGTGGCCAGGCCGTTTCATATAACCGCGATATTTTGAAAAAGAATACTCTTTTGGCAAGCATCAAGATGCCAAAGGACTTGTTTCGAGGGAAATCAAGTGTACAGACAAGCATTTATTTGTTTAAAGTTGGAGAGAAACATGAAGAAAAGTCAAGGGTGAGATTTATTGATTTCTCCAATGACGGTTATAAAAGGTCTGCACGAAAGAAAGCAAAAGCCAAGAAGAAGTTGAAAGACAATGATCGTGCTGAAGAAAGGTATAAGGAAGTGGTAAATCTGGTGAAATATGGCGCGGGTGAATTGAATATTTTTTCAAGTCAAGAGTTTGTGGAAGACACTATTTCTTTGAAGGGTAAAAGTTATGGTGCAGATTGGAACTTTGACCAGCATAGGATAAAGGATAATCAACTCGATTTTGACTCTTACCGAAAGGTTGTTGGAGACTATCTCGACTGGCAGATTATGTCGATGAATGATAATCGAGAGTTGTCTATTAATGATTTCAGCGGTGAGCTTATCAAAATGGAGCAATCTTTTGTTGATACAGGTGGAACTTGGGTAAAATATAAAGTGGAAAAACTATTTAAGATAGACAATACAAAGGGAGTCTACAAAAAGGGGCAAGCTGATGATATGATACCTGTCGTAACAAATTCCAGCAAAAATAATGGTATAACTAAATACCAAAACAGAGAAGCGACAGAAGAAGGCGGCATTATCACCTATTCTGATACGACTACCACAGATGCCATTTTTTATCAGCCATCTCCATTTGCCGGTTTTTCTCATGTCAAAAAGATGACACCTATAAACCGAGAGAAATGGAATGAGAGTTGTTGTTTGTTCTTCATCTCTGCCTTGAAACATCAGATATCAGGGGATTTTGACTATGCCCATAAACTGAATAAAATGGGAGAGATAGAAGTACCACTGCCTACAATAAATGGCGAAATAGATTTTGATTATATGGATTCTTATATTCAAGAGATGAAAAGAACTCATGTCAGAATGCTAAAAGAATATTTTGATTCTACCCTCAGGAAATACAACGATGTAATCTCTTCTGAAATACAAACTTCTAAACTTACGGTTTCAGATAATATTAGTGTAGAATTGGATATTTGTGATGAAGCCAAGTTTGTCGACTTCCTTCCGCTATACTCAATTAAGGCTGCTTGCGGCTATTTTGGAGAAGGTGAAGAAGTCAGCAGGTTAGGTTGGATTAGAGTGGAGGGTATAGGGCAACTGAATGAAACTATGTATGTTGTGCAGGCGTCAGGTAATTCTATGGAACCGCGGATAAGTGATGGGGATTATTGTGTCTTTACATCCAATACTGCAGGTAGTAGACAAGGGAAGATAATTCTTGTTCAACACACCAACTACTACGATTCAGATTATAAAGGGGCATATTCTATAAAAGAGTATCATAGCCAAAAGATTGATACCGAAGATGGAAGTTGGTATCACGAGAAAATTGAATTGAAACCATTAAATAGCGATTATGACACAATTGTAATTCCGGAGGATGATGCAAAAGAGTTCCGTATTGTTGGAGAATTCATCGGAAAAATACAATGAGTAGAATTTGTGATTCATATTTGACAAGTGAAATTGAACACCATATTCTAAATAGTATTTTGTAAAAAGAGATTAATTCGAAAGTAATTTACCTTTTGCTTCCTATATCTCTGATTCTTGACAATCATTAACATAAACTCTTCCCGTTCATTGCTGAAATGAGCGGGATTTTTTGTACCTTTGCAGTCCTTTTTTTAAAAAAATTTTAATACCAAACTTAATATGTCGATAGAAGAGAATATTATCAGACCTATAGCAGACTATTTAAATGGAAAAAGAGAGATAGACCGTTTTGCGATTGTTCAGAAAGCCGTGGAATACTGTAAGAAAGGCATGGAACAAGAACTGCACGATCAGCTGGTACCTTATTATGATATGTATTTTGATGACTCCACTCAGCTGGACTGGATGGTGCGCATCATTATTTCAGAGATAGCACATATCGACCCGCTCTTCGGAGGATGGGCATCGGGAAAGGATCTGATGGTGATGGCCCGGGCATGGGCAGTAAGAGGCAGTAGCGGAGAGCTGCTGACGCTGATGGACTGCATGCTTCAAGGTGGCTATGAGCCATGGGGAAGTGTGGACTGCTATGAGGAGGTGACTGAGGAACTGCGCTATCAGCGGGTGAATGGGAACAGCATCAGTGGAGAGGTTTATGCGCTGTTGCATGCATTTATATCGGTTATCCTCTCGTCTCACCGATACGACAGGCATAAAGTGATGTTCCGGTTGATAGTGAACCACTGGGATTTTCTGCGCCATGTCTATAGTGTGATGACGGGCTGTATCGTCGGGCTTGGCTTCCCCAACTTCGTGGGTCTGGCTAATAACCTGAAGAACACCAAGTATCAGCCCTATCTGCATCTGGTGTATTGGAGTCTTGTAGAAAGGGCGGACGATCTGTGCACTTTGAAGCAGAAAAGGGGGATGGAGAAAGCGCTGGCTTCGCTTGATGATATCATGTGCCGCACTGAGCCCAACCATGAGCTCGACGAACTGTGTCAGGTGCTTTTCCCGAAAGAGGTGAAAGAGATGCTGCAAAATCATCCGAAGACTCCTTATCGCCAGTTGGAAAGCCAGAAAAGAGAACTGGAATGTGAGAACGAGGTGCTGAAAGTGGAAAACAGCGAGTTGAAAGCTGATAAGGTAGCCCTCAATGAGAAACTGAACGAGTTGGCCAGGAAGCAAGAGCAAATAACGCGCGAAATGGCTGAAGAGCTGAAGAAAGCCTTTGTCAACGATTCGATACCTTTCTCGGTGATCGAAGAGGAGCTATTGGAGTTGCCTCCCAATTCTGTTGGCAGTGTTTTTGCATTCTTGTGCGAGATGCTGGGCGGCAACGAGGTATGGCAAAAGCACTTTACGAGTCTCAGGGCTAAAGTCCGCAAGCGGGCGATGGAGAAGGATAACCCCCAGATAGATGCCCGGCGTATTACCATCAATGGGAATGATGCTACCTATAATGAAAACAATAAGTGAGATTAAGCTATATGGCAAGAAAGATTGTAATGATTGGCGATGAAGCGCAGTATGTGGAGCATCGCGGAGCCAACTCAGTGGCCGATGATAGAGAGATACGTATGGAAGGGAAGCATGTACGCTATGAGGAGCATCATGGAGGTCAGGCTACCCATTTCCCTCAGAATCATAATGAGGCTGTCGGCAAGCAGTGGTATGACTTCCTGATTAATAAAGGCTTTATTGAACGGGATTCGGAACTTGACTGCTGGCTCTATCTGATGGGTTTCTCCAGCAGTCAGCCTTCGGAAGTGAAGCCCATAGCCTGGCTGAAGACGGTAGAGACAGCCAGAATGATGATTAGAAAAGTGCATGACAATCTGATTGAGTCGAAGGTTATCTCTGTGGTGAAGATGGAAGAACTCGCTTCGCAATGCTTTACCAAACAGGGCGAACCACTCAGATTAGCGAAGCCTAAAAAGGAATACTCTGCTGATGCTGACGAGATAGCCAATTTTCTTCCGACCTTTTCCGACCTATAGAAAAACCTTTTATAGACTGGTTTTTGCCTGATTTCTCCCGACTATTTCCGACTTGAAATGGTCGGGAGAAACCGTATAATCACTTGATATTCAATAAGATAATTTGCGTACCTTTGCACTGTCGAAAGTTCGAAAGGACAACCGACGGTGCTGTTTGACATGCTGAATACACAAAAATTCCAACGCATATGCGACGCACGCACATGCACACATACGCAAGTACAATCTTATAAATAATAAAGGAATATGACTACCGAAGAAAAAATGATGATGCAGCCTACGCAGGAATTTATACGCAAGCTGCAGAAGAAACGTAATGCGGGTACTGAAGACTGTATGCTCTCTTCCGAGTTGGCAAGGGAGATAGGAATCACTGCCCAGGATCTGCACCACTATCTGATAGATGTGGGGTTCCTCTTTCGTGAGCGTCCAACTTACGAAGTGAAGCTTTGCAATGATTATGCAGGGCTTGGATATGCAAAGACTCGAAGCCACTTCCGCTACAACTCGAAAGGCGACCTCATAGAGACGCGCTTTCCGGTGTGGACTCAGAAGGGGCAAGAGCTTATCAAAAACTTGTTTCAAGGAAAAGAACCAAAGGATAAGGCTAAAAAATAAAAAATGATAAAGAATATGAAAAAGAATCAGAAGAAATCGAATTTGGGTCGGCTGGTGCTGACGTGTACTGACTTGAAGGACCTGCAGCGACAAGTGCAGGACGACACGGAACTGCTGGGTAAGAAGATCTCGGGGCTGATAGACCAGAACTGCAACTGGCGAAGTCCCTATGATCAGGAGGTGCTGACGAATGTCTTGACCACCATCCTGGCGTGTGTCACGGAACTGGCCGAACGCGATGCTATTCCCATGCGGGATGTCGTGGTTGAAAAGTACGACGCATGGCTGGAACTTTATAGAAGTAAGAATAAATAAGGAAGATGATAAAGGATAAGGAAACAAAAGAGAAAAACAGGTAAAAAAGAATGGAAAAGACTGTTAGGATTTTGGAGCAGTCGGCACTTTCTACACGAAAGTACATCGAC
>Ga0310695_10005266_pt1 | contig 22745 bp, 10 predicted proteins | sample RumenRJG_04DNA_FD_203882 | JGI IMG/M metagenome (GOLD analysis project Ga0310695, IMG submission 203882) | Bovine rumen microbial communities from Lethbridge, Alberta, Canada - RJG_04 (v2) (version 2) | ecosystem: Host-associated > Mammals > Digestive system > Stomach > Rumen | place: Canada...
TTAGTTTTTCTTTTAAATTTAAAAGTCTTGGTTGTTTATTCACAAGGAGAAAAATATAAGTTTCAATAACATCAACTGGTAATCTACTCAAAGCATAAGTATAAGCAGAAAAATCAATTTCTTCACTATTACATTTTTGATGAATACAAGGATTAATTTTCTTATATAAATCTATTAATTTTACAAAATCAATAGGACCTCTTTCAACACAAGAAAGAACAAAATTTTTAAATGATTTCAAAGGATCTAAAATTTTATCTTTATTTCTAATATTTCTAGATAAATAAGAACCAAATTGAGAAAAAGGATGAATTACATTTAAAAAATCTCTTCTTTTAATAACACCAAGAATTGTTCCTGGTTCTGCAATTGTAGTTGTCATTCTCTTTTGAAAAATTGGACCATCATAACCAAATAATGAAACATTATTTATTAATTCTAAAAATGTATAATCATTTTTAAAAATATGAATTTCACCTTCTAATAAAATAAAAGCAGCACAAGCAGCATCTTCATTTTCTGAATATAATTTCATTCTTTGTGTTATTTTTCTTATTGTTATTTTTTCTAAAATAAATTTCCTTTGTTCTCTATCTAAATAAAAAAGAGGATAAATTGTATCAAATGATTCTTTTAAATGTTGTTTATATTTTGGTTCATCAACTGAATCAAGTGATACACCATAATTTTGTAGATTTGGAAGTGATATACTTTCACTTCTTAAATCATGTGTACTATACATTCTTTCTAATTCTGTTTTTTTTTGGTTTATTAAATTGAAATCTGATAACTTTTTACTTAAAATTTGGTAATCTTCAACTCCTTCATAATTTTCAACATCATTTTCCCAATCTTGATCTAAATCCCATTCTTTTATTTCTTTATCCATTTTTTATTTTTATATTATTTTATTAGAATATATTTTCAATATTCTAAACAATTAAATTATTATAAAGATTTTATTTTATAAATATAATAATTTTATAAGATTATTTAGCATTTATGAAATTGGTGATGAATATATAAAATAAATATTTTCATAAAGTTTTATTATTTTAGTAATTAAGTCTTTAATAGTCTAAAAATAAATTAAAATATTTTTTTTTATTTTTAATCAAATACAAAAAATGTTTCATGAATTGTTAAATTATATAAATTGTTGCAAACCAAAAAATGAACTTGATAAATTAATAATAAAAGAAGAAAATTTAGGATTATCAACAAATGAATTAACTGAAAAAAATAAATTATTAAGTGAAGAAATAAGACAGAATATTAAAAAAGATGGAAATTACTGTTCAGAGTCAATTATATCTTTTAGTAATTTAAAAGTAAAAACAATGAAAAAAAATCAAAAAATTATTGATACATTAGTTCTTAATGCTAGGGAAATTTTTTTAGAAGGAGAAATATTTTTTAATAAAGTAATTATAATTGATAAATTAGGATTAAAAAATGATAGAAGAAATGAACAAAATGGTATAACAATATTTGGTATTTCTGATGATATGAATAAACCAAACTCTGGTATTGATTTTAATTTAAATTTATCAAAGAAAAAATTAAAAAATAAAAAAGACAAAAATATTCCATTATTTAAAATAGAATATTTAAAAAATGAAGATATTTATACAATATCAGTAATAAAAGATGTTAAAATGTTATTGTATATAGAACATGATTTTTTAATTGAAAATAATACTTCACTTGAATTTATGATTGGAAAAGTTTCAATTATAATAAATAGTCCTAAAGATGAAAATGATGAGAAATTTCATATTGAAATTGAAGGTAAAACTTATACTTATTATAAGAAGAAAGATTTACCTATAACAATAGGAAGGGTTAATACTAGTATTATTCTTAAAAATACTTCAATTAGTAAAGTCCATTCAATAATTGAATATAATGATGAGAATAATACCTTATCAATAAGAGATAATAATAGTACGAATGGAACTTATTTTGTACTTGGAAATAGATATCCATTTATTTATATACTTTCGGATCTAACATTAAAAATATTAGACTCAAAATTTACAATAAAATTACATGAAAATTAGTTTTGTTTATGTTTATATATACTACACATATATAATGTATTTTCATATAAATATGTCTAATGTGTCATAAAAAAATTGGATTAATATATTAAATTCAAATATAAATTGTATAAAAAATCAAAAAAATAATTGAATCTGAACAATGTTTTATATAAGTTTAAAATATTAAATTGTTAATTTTAAATATTAAATATTTAAAAGAATTTATAATTTAGAAAATAATTAGAAAAAAATAAATAAAATTTATAAGAATAATATTAATAATTGATTAAATTAAAAAAATATACAAATTAACATTAAACTAAATGCATAAAATAATTATAAAAAAATAAATAAAACAGCTATCATGAAAATAATAAAATTTAAACCTAAAAAAAAAAAAAACAAAAAAATAAAATAAAAAAATGTCAAAACTACAAACATTATTTTTCCTAAGTATAATATCAATATCTTTTTCAACCTTACTAAAAACAAAAACAAGTTGTGTAGCATATGATGGTGATTGTGACTTAACATCATATTGTTGTGGAAAATTAGAATGTAAAGATTATAGATGTGCCAAAAGTGGAACAAAAGATAATCAAGTTGAATGGGCACCAAAAGGACCAAAATGTGATTGGTTCCATCATTGTAAAAAAGGATTATATTGTCAAAGTCATAGATGTGATGTTAAAGTCGGTTCAAATATGACTATTTCTGACATTGAAAATGCTGAAAATTCTAAAGAAGGAACTTTAAGTTTAATTGATAAATTAACTGCTGCTAAAGAATATGAAGATATTCTTAAGAATACTACTAGTGTTGAGTCATTAGTTAGAAATCCATAAATAAATGCTAATTTTTCAAATAAATGAAAAAAATAAGTTTTTAAATCTATTTTTTTTTTAAAATTTTTTTTTCTTTTTTTATTTTATTTTATTGTTTTTGGTATAAATTAAATATATAAATTTATTAAAAATGGATAATGAATTTAATCAAAATCAAGATTTAAATAATGAAAATGAAGTAGATTATGATAATGATAATCAAGATGATGAAGATGATGCATATCTTAGAGAATTACACTTAAAATTAGTACAAATGAAACAAGAAAGAAAAGAAGCACAGCAAAACGCTAAATTATTAGATAATCGTATTAACATGTTAAAAATTGAAGAAGAAAAGAATTGGAGAAAAATAGAAAATAAAAAAAAAAAAGCAAATGAAAAGTTAAATTATTTAAAAAATGTAGCTGATAATATTAAACAATTAAATAATGCTAAACTAAAAAAAGAAAATGAAATTAAAAAACAAAAAATAACTAATAAGAAATTAAAAAATGATATTAAAAATGGGATTGAAGCAAAAAAAATTGAAAAACAAAAACAAATATGTGAAGATGCAAAATTAATAAAATTACAAAGACAATATAATGAGCAATTAATAGCTTTTTTAAATAATGAAAAAATATCAAATAATAAATCAAAATGTGCAATGATTAAATCACAACATTCTATTGAAAAAGAAAAGAAAAAAATGTTAGAAAAAGAAAGAAAGGCAAAATTAATTGAAAAATTAAATCAACAATTATTAGAAGAATATAGATTAAAAGAAGAAGCTGATGCAAAAAAAAATAAAGCTGAAAAAGAAGAAACTGAAGTTTTAAAAAGATTACAAAATACTACACAAATAGATAAAAATATATCAGATCAAATTAAAAAAATGAATTTGAATAGCGTTATGAATGGGGAATATTCTAATGATATTCTATAAAAAATAAATTATTTTTTACTTTTTATAATTTAAACAAATTTAAAAATTGTAATTTATATATAAATATAAAATTTAATAATTTTATTATTTATATTAATTTTTAAAACAAAAAAATAAAACATAATAAAATATCAAAAAAGCGTTTAAGAAATATACTTTTTTTTTCAAAGAACTTTATTTTTTTTCTTTTTTAAAAATATATTCCTAACAAAATAATAATATTATTTTTTTTCAATAATCTTTATAATATAAATATAAAAATAAAAAAATGACATTTTATGAAAAATTTGAAAAAGGAAAGGTCAAAGTCTGGGAGGATTTTTATTTAAATTATACAATAATGTTAAAAATATTAGAGCCTTTTAAAATTCAATATAAAAAAAAACTTGATAAAGCAATTCCAAAAACAAGATATTCAATAGCTTTAAGTCAACAAAGTTTTAGTGTAGACACAAATTCTTTACTTGCAAATTATTATGTCCCAGATGAAAATTTTGACTTTTCAAAAATGGATAATACTTATACTGAACAATTTAAAGAAGAATTAAAAAAAGTAAATCATTTTTTTATGGAAACATTTTATGGAAGATTAAAACAAAGATTTCATTCTATTAATGAACAAATTCATCATGCTGATTTAATAAATGAATTTGAAATTTATGAAGATACTTTTGAAATGGCAATTAAAGAAGTTTTTAAAGAAGTTTCTTTATTAGATGATTTTATTACTATAAACTTATCAGCTAAAGATAAATTATTAAAAAAGTATGAAAAATATTTTAAATATTATTTTAATGATGAAGATGAAGAAAAAGTTCCTCAATTAAGGAAAATAATAAATGATTTTATTCAAAATCATACTGAATTATTAACAAGTAATGAAAGTTTAAGAGAATTAAAAGAAAATATTATTAAATTGTTTACATATTATTTTAGTGGAAAATATAAGAATAAAACACATAAAATATTAAAAAGTTATTTAACTAATACAAAATTAACTTCAACTGAAAGTTTTTATCTTGGATTTTTTATTGGATTATTATTTTTTATTTTAGCTTTTATTATTTTTCTAGGTTATAATTATGAGATTGATATGGATAAAGATTCTGATTTTAAATCACTTTTTCCAATGTTTAGAGGATTTTTTATTGTATGTTTATATTGGTGGATTTTGGGTTTAAATGTTTATTTTTGGAATAAATATAATATAAGTTATACAGTTATTTTTAACTTTGATAATCATTTTTCAACTGTTATTGAAATATGTAAAAGAGCAGCATTCTTTACATTCATTTTATTGACTACAATTTTAATATATATAATTCAAAGAGCAAATTTACCTATTTTAACAGAAATATTTACAACAATTCCATCACATATATTACCATTAATTTGTTGGGGTAGTTTTATATTTTATATTTTTTTTCCTTTTGAAGGAATATTTAATTATGAAGGAAGAGTATATTTACATCAATTATTTGCTGAAAGTATGGTTAGTTTTCTATTAAAAACTGATTTTAGACATGTTTGGTTTATTGATCAAATGACAACATTTATATCAACAATAAGAGATATGGAATATACTCTCTGTTATTATGCATATTATGATGCTCCATTATATGCTAAAATTGAATATTGTAATAAATCAAGAGGTATTTATCTTTTTATTGCTTTTTTTCCTAATATGTTAAGAATACTTCAGTGTTTAAAATTAATTGCTGATACTCAAAAAAAATATCCTCAAAATTTAAATATTATTAAATACTCATTAAATATTATTGTTGCTTGTTTATCTTTTTTTTGGCCTACTGTTCCTATACTTCATCCAGTTTGGTTTGTTTTTACATTTATTTCTTCATGTTATTCATTTGTTTGGGATATTAAAATGGATTTTGGTTTTTTTCAAAAAGGGAAAAATTATCCATTAAGAGATAAATTATATTATAAAAGAAAATGGATATATTATATAATTTCATTTTTAGATTTCTTTTTAAGATTTCTTTGGTTAATTACAATATCACCAGAAGTTATTAATGAATTTATTAGACCTGAAAGTTTGAGTATTATATTAAGTAGTTTAGAAATATTAAGAAGAGGTATGTGGAATTTAATAAGAGTAGAATATAAACATTTTGAAATATCAAAAGAATTTAAAGTTACAAATGATGTAGAATTACCTTTTATAAAACAAGGAGTTAAATTTGTAAATAATGAAAATAATTTATTAAATTTAATTGGTATGAATAGAGAACAAAAAATTCAATATGAACTTGAGAAAATAATGGAAGAAAAAGAAAGGAGAGGTAGTGTAAGATATGAAAGTAGATTTATTCCTGATTTTGAACCAATAACAAAAAATAATATAAATGATGATTTAAATGAATATTTAAAAGCTTATGAAATTAATACTAGACAGAATATGGATTTGCCAATTGAAGGTGGTTATACTAAAGTTCTTAGTAGGAAAATATAAAATTATGTATATATATATCTTTTAATTTAAAAAATTTAAAATATTTTTTTTAATTCAATTTTTTATTTTTAACTTTTAAATTTAAGGAGTTTTTTTAGATTTTTTTATTAATAATTTAAAATAAAAATATTTATATAAAAAATTAAATAATATTTTTAAAACATTTTGTTATTGTTTTTTTATTTATCATCTAAATAAAAATTATGATAAAACCATATGAAATGTTTCTTTAATTTAGATGAATATTCTTTTTTTAATGGGTCTTTTATATGAATAATTACATTGGAATTATTTTTTAATATTTCAATTAAGTTTTTAATTTCTTGTTCAAGTGGTTTAAATGATAATTTTATATTTTTAGACTTTTTAGAATCATAAAAAGCTTTTAATTCTTTTTTTAAATAATCATTCATTATATTTTCTAATGAAGAAGAATGCAAATATAATTCTTCAAGTGATTGAGTTTCTAATAAAAATTCTTTTAATTCATTAAATTCTTCAACTTTATCAAAGTTAATATTATTAGAAGATAAATCAATTTTACTTAATAAAGGTAATAAATTATATATTTTTCTTTTAAGGAATTCAGTAAAGAATTTATTTGTAATTTCATTTGATGATAAAGATAATTCTCTTAAATTATATAAGCAGAAATTACTTTCTAATAATTCAAATATTTTATCATCTGTTATATTACAACAAGATAAATTAATAGAAGTAATTGAATATTGAAAATTAGATAAATTAATTTGCTTTAATTTTTCATAATTATATCTATCAAAAAAACATTCAAAACTAATTTTTTTAATTGGATAATTTAATAATTGTAAATTTTGATTAAAATAATTATAATATTGTTCTCTATTATTATTTCTCATAACAAATATATTTTCAAATAATAAGCATAATTTTCCTTTTGAAAAATATTTATAAAAATGTTCTAATTCATTAGTTAATGATGCATAATTATTACATGTTATATCTAAAAGTTTTAATTTAGGAAATTTTATAACATCTTGAATTTCAAATCTTGATATTTTATTATATCCTAAATCTAATTCTTCAATATTTGCAAATGAAATATTTGATGAGAATAAAGTTAATCTATTATGTCTCAAAGAAAAAATTGTTAATATATCCTTAATAGGAATTAATGCAGTTAATATTTTTGAAAAGGAATAATCTATTAAATTACAATTATTTAAATATAATATTTTTAAATTATGAAATTTTTCTAAAGAATATGGGATAAATAATACTTTTTTACAATATAAATTAGATATATTTGGAATAATATTACTTAAACATAATTCATTAATTTTACAATTTTTTAAATATACATTTTCAAAAGTATTATTTTTTGATTCATTTAATAAATTTTGAAAATCTTTTTCTTCAAAATGATTAATATTTAAATTATTTAACTTATTATTTATTTTTAATAAATCTTTCATCTCATTAATTTGATTTGGTGCATTTATATTAATTGTATGAACAATAATATTAGAAATAATATATTTTATAATTTCCTTATCTTGAATTTTGTCATAAAATTTACCAACATCAACTTTATCTTTTAATTTATCATAAATATTAGAATCTATTATAATATGTGGATATCTTTGAATAAAATTTTGAATTGGATGATTTAATTGAAATAAACCTTTTTGGGTTAACATTTCTTCATATGATTTAAATTCTTTATTTATTGATTCTTGAATTGTTGAATGTAATAATAACATTTCTTCAAATTTATTAATATTTAATTCTAATTTCATTGATAAAACTTTTTCATCAGAAAATTTTTCAATCAATAACTTTTCTTCATCTATTTTCTTATTAAAAATTTCAATAAAATTTTTAAATTTTTCTGGTAAAGTTGGACTAATATTTTTCATATTTGAAATATTATCAAATAATTTCAACATTTTATTTTTAATTTCACTTATTTTATTTTCATATTCTTCTTTTAATATTTTTAAATCTTTTATTCCTGCATTATTTTTTTCTTCTTCTTCATTTTTTGGTGTTTCCATATTTCCATTTTCTTCATTATTTTTTTTATTCTTTTCATCTTCCATTGTTATATAAAATCATTAAATCTAATTCAAAATAATTTATTTTAAATTATAATTTGAAAAATATGATTTAATTAATTTAATAAAAAATCACTAAAAAATAATATTTATAAAATACACATCATCAACATTAAAAATAATAATATAATTATTAACTAATTAATAATATAAATAATGATATTTTGAAAAAAAATTATAATGACAGACGAAATCGCCAACACAATATATTTTTTAAATATTGAAGATAATGGAAGACCAAAAATTAAATCTGATCAAATATTAACTTGTGAACATCATACATCAATTCATATAGAATTATTAAATGGAACTCCAATTACAAATGAAATTTCCCTTGTTTCAAATGCAAAAGATAATTTCCCTTTTGGCCTCCTTGAAAACGAAAGAAAAAATGGAAATGTTGATAGAACAAAATTTACTCAATTTATATTTGAACCAATTGAAAGTAATACAATTATAACATATGAAATTAAATTAGATAAAAGTGGTCCAGTTGAATTTGCTTTTATTTACTTTGACAAAAATGAAAATAAAGATAAAATTACAGAACCATTTTATATTATTGTTCAACCTGATATTATTATTAATAAAAAAAGAATTAATTTACAATCAATTAATTTACAAACAATCCTTTCAAAATCATTAGGAAAAATAAATGATTTTGAAAAATATTATGAAGAAGCTTCAAAATTAAAATATAATTTTGTTCATTTTACTCCAATTCAAAAATTAGGTATTAGTGAATCATTATATTGTTTAAGAGATAATACACAAATAAATGATATTTTCTTTGATGGTGATGTTTCAAATGAAGAAAAATTAAAACAATTTAAAGAATCTTTAGATAAATGCAGAGATGAATATGGAATTGGAAGTATTGTTGATATTGTTTTGAATCATGCTGCTGATAATAGTGATTGGTTAGGAGAACATCCTGAATGTGGTTATAATTTAGTTAATACTCCTTGGTTAAATTGTGCTTATGCTTTAGATAAAGTTTATACTGAATTTTCTGATAAGTTTTGTGAATGTAAAAGTCAATTTAAGTTCCAACCTTATGTTAAAAATGAAGATGAATTAAATCAAATTATGAATGAATTACGTAATCTTGTTTATAAACAAAATTTATATGAATATTTTATGATTAATATTGGTCAAAATAGGAAATTAATGGAAGAATTTTATGATGATTTTTCTAAAGATAGAGGTAAATATCAAGATCAATTAAATAGAGTTAATATACATAATGATGGAATGGCTTTTGATTATTTATATAATCAATGTTTAGATAAATTAGGAGAAGAAAGAAATGGTGTTGTTGTCTTAAAAGAAAAATTTGGTTGTGCTTTAGTAAAATTATTTCATAATAATCTTCCAAATAAAAATGATTTCTTAGGTAAATGTGAATATTTAATGAAACAAAGTAATGATCGTTGGGGTGGAAATACAAAAAATATGTTAGATCAAGGTTTAAATAATGTTAAAAATGGAATTCGTTATGAATTTATTCAAATGCATAATAAAGCAGTAAAAAGAATTAAACCTTTAGTTAGTAATTATTTTGCTGTATTTGATAAAAATGATAAAAATAAAATCTTTGCTTGTAATGGTTGGATTATGGAAAGTGATGATCCTAATGAACCAACACCTAACTTTACTAAGAAAGGTAGTTATTATTATTTTAAAAGAAAAGTTATGATTTGGTCTGATTGTCCAAAATTAAATTATGGTTCAAAACCAGAAGATTGTCCTTATTTAATGGAACATATGACTAAATATGTTCAAGATATGGCAAAAATGTTTAATGGATTTAGATTAGATAATGCTCATTCAACACCAATTCATGTTGGTGAATATTTAGCAATGAAAGCTAGAGAAGTTAATCCAGATTTATTAATTATTGCTGAATTATTTACAACAAAAGAAAATGAAATTAATTTTGTAACTAAAATTGGTATCAATTTATTAATTAGAGAATTAATATGGTCTTATAATGCAGAAGGAAATGCTAGTCAAATTCATCGTTTTGGAGGTGGATTTGATTCAATGTTAGGAAAATTACCAGAAGATACATATGAATATAAAAAAGATGGTGATGATGTAAAATTAAAAAAAATGAAATTATTATTACCATGTTTACCAAAAAGTATTATTTTTGATTTAACACATGATAATGAAACTTATTTACAAAAAATGGGTAATTTAGGATTAAATTTAACTCAAATGGCATGTAATGCATTAGCAGCAACTGCTATTGGAAGTACTAGAGGTTATGATCAATTATTTCCTATTCAACCATCTGTTGTTAATGAATCTAGAAGATATGTTTATGATGATAATTTCCTTAATATTTGTAAAGAAGAAGATGCTGAAACTGGTGAAACAGATGAAATTAAAAAAGAACCTGAAGAAGAAAAAAAAGTTGAAGAGGATAATGCAAAAACTAAAAAAGTTAAATTTGAATATAAAGGTTCTAATATTAATAAAGTTTGTCTTGCTTTAAGTTCTAGAGGATGGAAACCAGATGTTCAATTAAATAAAACTGGACATGATACTTATTCTGTTGAATTAGAATTAGATAATCATCAAAGATACTTTTATAAATTTGTTCTCAATGATAATAATTGGGTTTTTGATAATTCAAAACCTCATTTAAATGATGGTAAAGGTAATATAAATAATTTTGTTGATGTTGGTATGGAAGGAAAACAAAAAGAAGTTATTATTAAGGGTGGAGGTAGTAAAAGAAGTTATCATGTAAAAGACTTAAAATTATTTAGAAGGGCAATTAACAGGACTAGGAAAGATATAGCTAATTATACTAATGAATTTTTCCTTCATAGAGATGGTAATTATGTTTGTGTTTTTAGATCTTTTTGTGTAGATGATGCATATATGAAAAATTTACCTTCTTATGATGGTTATGCACTTATTTGTAGAACTGGATTTGATATGGGACAAGGACATCCTGCACATATTGAATTACCTGGTTTATTTACTGAATTTGTTTGTGCTTGTTCAATTAAAGCTGGTAATGGTGATATTGAAGGTTTTAAAAGAAGAGGTGATTTATATGGTACTGACTCTGATGTTTATTTTACTAAAAATCCTACTTATTTAAATTCAATTTGTAAAATATATGAATCAAATGGTAAAACAGTTATGGACTTTAATAATACTGTTCAACCTCATACTGCAATAATTGTAAGATATAAATCTAGTGATAGTAATAGAAATTCTCTTGTTAATATTGAAAAACAATTGAAGAATCTTTATACTAATTGGAAAGATATAACTAAAAATTTAGATATATGTGATATTAATTTAATTTTCTATAAATGTCAACAAGAAGAATTAGATAATACAAAAGGAAAAAGAGGTTGTTATGGTTTTGATAATTGGGGTTCTTTAGTTTATGCAGGAATTGCACATTTACATAAAATGTTAAATCAATTTAAAGTTACTAAAGAAAATCATGTTATTTTAGATAATATTAGAGCAGGTGACTGGTTATTAAAATATTCAATTGATCGTTATTCAGATCAGCCAAATATAAAAGAACTTTATAATATTTTGAATGATATATTTAATTCTTATACAAAATTATATGTTCATCAAAAACCAACTTACATTACAAAAATAATAGATGCAATTTATAATATAGTAATGGAAAAAATAATTTTAACCACAAATGAAAAATTCCTTAATTTAAGTCCATTTTGTCAACAAGCAGCAGCAACTGTACATCAATTTTTAGGTTATGTTGAAAGTTCTCGTTTTAAATTTAATACAAATGAACCATGGAATAAATTATCAATGTCAGCAGGACTTCCTCATTTCACAACTGAATATTTACGTTCATGGGGAAGAGATACTTTTATTTCATTTAAAGGTTTAATGTTAATTCCAGGTTATTTTGATGAAGCAAAGGCAATATTAAAACAATATGCAGCAGTAATGAGACATGGTTTACTTCCAAACTTATTTGATTCTGGAGTTAATTCAAGATTCAATGCAAGAGATGCAACTTGGTTCTTTACTAAAGGTGCAATTGATTATATTGAAATGAGTAATGATTATGATATTTTAAATGAAGAAATTAATATGGTTTTCCTTTCTGATAATTTTGATGAACATAATCATAAAAAAAGCAAAGGTGAAACAAAAAAAATGACATTAAGTGATATATTTCATCATATTCTTCAATCACATGCTTCTGGGATTAATTTTAGGGAATGGAGAGCTGGAAAACAAATTGATGAACAAATGACTGATGAAGGATTTAATATAAAAATTTATTTAAATAAAGAAAATGGATTTATATATGGAGGAAATAAATGGAATTGTGGTACTTGGATGGATAAAATGGGTTCAAGTGAAAAAGCAGGTAATAAGGGTCATCCTGGTTCAGCACGTAATGGTGCAGATGTTGAGATAATAGCATTATTATATTTTACATTATCTCATTTAGATAAAATGAATAAAGATGGTAAATATAAATATTCATCTGTTAAATTAAGTGATGGTACTGAATGGACTTATGCTGAATGGGCTGATAAAATAAAAGAAAATTTCGATAAATATTTTTATATTGAACATAAAAATCAATATACTCCATATGATGGAACATATAAAGATTATATTACAGATGATAATGATTATCGTCATGAAGCTCAACTTCGTTGTAATGTATATGTTGCAATGGCAACTGCACCTGAATTATTTAATGAAGAACATGGTAAAAATTTCATGAGAATTGCAGATGCCCATATTTATGTTAAAGGTTGTGTTGGTGTTAGAACTTTGGATAATACAGATAAAAATTATAATGGTAATTATATTAATTCAGATGATAGTAATGACTATCATAAAGCTCATGGATTAAATTATCATAATGGACCTGAATGGGTTTGGCCTGCTGGTTATGGTTTAATTGCTAAGATGTTATTTAATGATTGTGCTAGTAAAAAAGAAATATTTAAAGTTATTTGTGAAAGGCTAGTTCCTATGGAAAAATATGTTAAAGATTGTAAATGGGATGGATTACCTGAATTAACTAATAAAGATGGTAGTTTTTGTAATGATTCATGTACTACTCAAGCTTGGTCTATTGGTACTGTTATTGAAGCTTTATATAAATTGACTGAATATCAAGAATAAAAATTTATTTAAAAATTTTATTTATATTTAACTTTTTAAAAGTTTAAAAATTCTGAAATTAAAATTATTTTTTTAAAATCAAAATGTTAAATAATAAGAAATAAAAAATTAATAATTAACGAGCCATCATCATTCTAACAAATTCTTCATAATTAATCATACCATCTTCATCAATATCAGCTTCATTAATCATTTCAGTAGCTTCTTCTTCAGTCATTTTATCACCAATAGTCATCATAATATGTTTTAATTCATCAGAAGGAATTAAACCATTACCTTGTTTATCAAAGACTCTAAAAGCATTAATGACTTCATCTTCAGTTTGAGTATCTGGTGTTGTTTTAGTCATTAAAGTAATAAATTCATCTAAATCAATTTTCCCATCATTATTTAAATCTACTTCTTTTATCATTGCATTAATTTCATCATCTGTTGGACTTAAACCCATTGAAAACATTACATTTGCTAATTCTCTTCCAGAAATTTTACCATCTTTGTCTTTATCATATTGATCAAAAATATCTTGAAATTCTTTTCTTTTTTCATCAGAAATATAATCTACCTCTTCATACATTTTTGTTTTATTTTTAAATTATTTTAAATTTTAATATTTATTTTTATTTATTAAAATGATGTAGTTTATTTTAAAATAAATTCTTCATAGTTTTTTTCATTTAGAAGTTTATCATAACTTTCTATTCCAGTTTTTAAATATTGTAAATAAATTTTAAAGTTATTATAATGTCTTTTTCTCTTTTTCTTTTATCTTTTTAATTGTTAAAATTAGTTTATTTCAGAAATATACTCTTCACTTAAATAATCTTTTTTCATATTATTTTGAATTTTTTCTAAATATTTTTTAATCATTTTATATATTTAATGATTTCTCTAATTTTTTTTCTTTAATTTATTTAATTTTTTGTAATTTTTTTAATTCATTCAATTTTATTTATTAATTTTTCTCCAATTGCTAATTTATCAATTTAGAAAATTATTTTTTTTAACAATTAAATATATTTATTTATTTTTTCCTTTAAAATAATAAATCTAAAAAAAAAGCAAAAAATAAAAAACTAAAAAACAATTTTTAAAAAGCCAAAATAATTTTTGTTAAATTAATAAACAATAAATAAATAAAAGCCTAGAAAAATAAGCAAATAACAGTAATATCATCTACTACAATATCCTCCTCATTCCACCATTTAGTACTTTCGCTAATAAGTAATTTACAAGCTCCTTCAGGATCATTTTTCTTATAATAAGGCATAACAAGATCTTTAACTTTTTGATTATCTAAAAATTCCCAAACACCATCAGAAGCTAAAATAATAAATTTAGTATCTTTATCAATTTCTGTTTCAATAAATTCAGGTTCTGGAATAACACCTAAAGTAGATGCTAATAAATCACCAATAGATCTACTCATAGCAATTCCAGGATACATTTCTCCTTTTTTCCAAACACGATAAGGACCACTTTTAATACCATCTTCTTCATATTGTGATACTTCACCTCCATTTTTTAATATTCTTTTCATTTCATTTTCATTATTAGGTTTTTGATCTATTGATAATGGAATTGCTTTATCACCTTTTACAATAATACCTCTTGAATCACCTACATTTGCAGTAATTAATTTTTTTCCTAATTGAAATGTCATTACACATGTAGTACCACTGAAATTTGCATCAATATCACTTTTACTTATTTCTTTTTCTGCTTTATGAAAAGCTTTTTTAACTATTTCAAAATTATTTTTTTTTAATACATTATATACTGATTCTTCATCTGTTAATTGATTTAATTTTTTATGTTTTGCAAAATATGATGTAAAATATTTTGTACAAAATTGTGATACTAAATGACCATTTAAACCATGTCCATCCATTACTGCGAAAATGTTAAAATCATTTAATTTATATTCATTTGGTATTACAAGATAACTATCTTGATTTATTTTTGTAAATCCATCTTCACCTTTTCCTGCTTGTGAGAAATATGCTAAATTTTTTATTGTACCTTTTCCTAAAGATGATGGATCTATTTTTTTATTTTGAGATGAAACTCCTTGATCTCTTTTCTTTTGAGGATAATTATTATCATTTAAACTTAAACGTTTTGATTTTGAATTATGTGGTTTTGGAGAGGAATTTTCATCACTATCACTTCCTATTCCCATTAAATTTATATGAAAATCTTCATTTTTTTTTGTTTCTTTTATTGCACCTTTTTTAAAACTTGGTGAAAGAAAACGTTGATTTTTTCCTACTTTCTTTGATTCCATTTTTTTTACTTTTATGAAACTTTATAATTTATTTTTTTTTGATTAAATTTTATTTAATTTTTTTAATATATAATTAAACTTGGGATTTTTAATTTATAGATTAAAAAATTATTATTTGACTTTTTAAAGAATAAATTGTGATTTTCTAAATTATCACTCATAAGATTTAATTTTATATTTAAATAATATTATCATTATTTTAAAAAAATTTCTTCTCTTTTGTTATAAATTTTATATTAATATAATATAATTCAAACATCTTATTTTTGTTTTTTTTTGTAATATTTATTTCATAATTATTATAAATAATAATATTATACATTTACAAAATTAATTTTTTATTCAATTGTAAAATAAATAAGAACATCAGACAAAAATTATAAAAATAATACTTACTAATTTATATATAAATGATTCATTATTTCCAATCAATATTATTTCCATCCTCCATTATTCTTATTATTATTTAAATCCCTAATTCCATAATTCAAAAAATCATTTTTCCTTTGATTATTATTTACATTTTGATTAATCCCTCCCATAAATACTTGAGGTATCATTAAATTATTACTTCTCATTCCCATATTATTATTACCTTGAACCATAATATTCCTTCCAAAAAGAATAGGAGATGCAATAGGACTTCCTAAAGGACTATTAATAATAGGTGAATGCATAGGAGAATGAACAGGTGAATTAATTAATCTCATTGGAGACATCATTTGATTATTTATCATAGGACTTGCAAAAGGTGAATTATTAATTGAAAGTTGTGTACGAATCATTGGAGAATTTCCTGGAGAATGTATATTTTTTATTTGATATATGTCTTTATGATTAAAATATGTATTTGAAAATGTATTTCCTCTTTCTGATATTGGTGATGATGATATATGATCATTTGATGAATAAAATGAATTGTTATTTTGATTTTTTAAATCTTGATTTAAATTCAATGTTAAATGTAATGATGATTGTAATATTGTTTTCCATTTTTTTATTAATTTTTTATCTGATAATTTTTCTAAACTTTTTTTAATTGCATTTGTTAATTTCGTTTTCTTTCTTCCTGATGTTAATTTTAATGCTTTTTGAAGAACAAAATTACCAAATGAATTTTTAATTAATGTTAATATATTACAATTTTTACTTATTTCATCAATGAATTCATCTAATAATTTACTTTCACTTTTTTCAATACATTTCTCAATAACATTAGAAGAATATTTCTGACATGATAATGTAATTAAATTAGATGAAAAAGATTGAATTAAAGGTTGTGAAAAATCTCTATTCCAACTATCAATAGCAACTTGAATAGTATAATTACCATATTGATTATATATTAAAGTCATTGAATTTTTTGTTATAACATCTCTAATTCTTAATAAATTTTCTTCTTTTTTACTTTGATAAATAATTTTTTTACAAACAAAAAGACCATTTGGATTACTTGATAATTGAATAAAATTTTCAATTATTATATCATAAATTTCTTGAATTAAACTTTCATCAAAACATAAAATCATTTTTTCAATTACATGAACACCTTGTGGATTATTACATAAGTCTAAAATTTTTCCATGTATTGATTTCATAATTAAAGGCAATTCATCATTTATATCTAATTGACCAATTACTGCTTGTAAAGGATAAGTTCCAATTTTTGAATTTGAAATATCAATAATTTTATTAATTATTGAATTTAAAAAAATTTTTCTTTCTTCTTTTTTAAGAACACCAAAAAATTTCTGACAAAAATAATTTGCATAAGGATCAACCATACAATCTGAAATATAAGGAGAAATTTCAGAAAATATTTTTTTTAATATTTCATAATCAGAATTAGCATAAATTTTTTGCATATATCTTGAACCATTTTGTGATGTTATTAAATTTAAAAAATTACCTTTTAATTTATTATAATCTTCAATATCAATTGAATTTTTATTTGATATTATTTTTTCAATTTTTTCTCCTTGTTCATTTAAAATAAAAAATTCAGGTATTTCATTAAGTGAATTAACCTCTTCATTATTATTATTTTGAGGTTGCATTTCATTATTAATGAAATATTGAAGAGGTTTTTTTTCTGGTTCTGAAATTAATTTTTGATTTAAAAAAAGTTTAGGAGGATTTTTTACTGCATCAGAAAGATATTCTTCTCCTATAAACATTTTTGGAGTTTCTAATGAATATTGTCTATTAAATTTTTGGTTTTGTGATTTTTCTGATGGTTCTTTTTCTTCCTCATCATCAAAAACATTAATTAATACTCTTTCTACATTTTTCATCATGTCTAATTCAATTGATGATTTTTTTTCCATATTTGATATTTAATTTTTTTATATAGATAGTAATTATCAATTTTTATAATATTTTTAATATTTAAAATTAATTTTTTTTATTGGAAAAAAAATCAAATATATTGTATTTATAAGAAAAATATATAGAAAACAATAAAAAATAAAAATGAGTAGTTTTTTAAATGAAATACCTATTCAAAATCAAAATAAAATAGATTTAAATGCAGATAATGGAGCTTATAGTGAAGAAACAAAAATGACAAGAAAAATCGAATTTGATAGAGGGACTCCATTAAATTATGATTTCCCATCAAATAAAGTATATACAATCCCATATACAGTAAAAGGTTTTTTTAGATTTGCATGGACTAAAATAGGAAATACACCTTTTAATCTATGTATAATTTTAATATGTCTTTTTTATTTATTTGCATATTTATGTGAAATGAAAGCAATAAGTCATTTAAAATTATTTTATTCAATTTCATTTCATATTTGTACTCTTATAATTGAATTTCTCATAGTTTGTGTTGAATATATAAAAATTTATATGAATGATAAAAAAATTAATAGTCAAAAAGCAAGAGTTTATGATAATGAAACTAGAAAATTTGTAGAAAAAAAATGGAAAAATATAAAAGTAGGAAATATTATTTGTGTTAAAAAAGATGAAGTTGTTCCTGCAGATATAATAATATTAGAAGCTTTAGATCATAATCATCAATGTTATTTAGATTATTCATCTGTAAATGGAATATTTGATTCTTTTGTTATGAAAAGAGCATGTGCTGATACACATGCTCCTGTAATGAAAAAAATATTACTTGGAGAATATATGAAGAATATAAAAGGATTTTTAAAATATGAAGAACCAAATTCAAATATGCATGTTTTTAATGGGAGATTAAAATTAGAATCTTTCCCAAGAGCATCTGATATTAAAGATGATAATTTTATTATGAGAGGAAGTACTATTAAAAATATTCCTTTTGTTTATGGATTGGTAGTATATACTGGAATGGAAACTAAAATAATGATGACATTAAAATTTACTCAAAGTTCAAATATTACAGGTTCACATGATACTCCTTCTGGAAATCATATGTTACATTCACATAGAAATCAATTTGCTTCTGTTATTATTAAAAAAGATAGAGAAATTATAAAAGTTACTTTAAAATTTATTCAATATCTAATAATTATTGTATATTTTTGTTTACTTGTTTTATTAACATTAATTGAGTTACATAAATCTTATTTATGTTATTATTCATTTAAATCACCTTTAGGTGATGATCATTATTATCTTTATTTTTATTCTATTGAAACAGAGAATATTAAAGGTTTAAAAAATAGTAAAACTGATCCTTTTTATGAAATGTTCTTAACTGTTGTAAAATATGCTTTAACACTTCATTTTATTCTTCCTTTTGATTGGTTTGGATTAATTGAAATAGCATATTTTATTTTAACTAAATTTATTCAATGGGATGAAAAAGTATTATTAAAACCAAAAAATAAAGTTGAAGTTATTAATGCAAATTGTTTAGCTGATTTTGGTCAAGTACGTCATATTTTAACTGATAAAACAGGGACTTTAACAAGTAGAAAATTTGCTTTAAAAGCTTGTTCAATTCATGGGAAATTATATTCATTTGATGAATTAGAACAAAAAGATGAAAATTATGTTTTTAGAATTAAAGATAATGATTTAAAAAATTTAGAAATATACCAAGAATTGCATTCAAATAGTAAATTTTCTCCTCAAATAAGTGAATTTTTAGAAGATTTATGTTTATGTCATAGTGTTAAATTATATAAAGTTGAAAAAAATGAAAATTGTGAATCAAATACACTTTTTGGTTCTTCATATGCAGAAGAAAAAACAATGTTAAGAACATTTGAAAAGATAGGTTTTAAAATAACAAAAATAAAAAATAGTATAATCACCCTTGAAATTGATGGAAATAAGAAATTTTTTCAAATAATAGGATTAAATAAATATACAGAAGAAAGAAATAGAATGTCAATATTAATTAGAAATGAAAGTAATCCAGGAAGTACATTATTATGTAAAGCAAATGACTTATCAATATTTTCTCTAATAAAAAAATCAAATCCTCAAATTGATAATGAAGTAACAAAATCAAAATTACAAATAAAAGAACTTTCAAAATATGGTTATCGTCCATTTATATTTTGTAAAAAGTATTTAACTGAAGAAGAAACAAATACATTTATTGATAAATTTAAAACTGCTGAAAATTATGTTGTTAAAAGTGAAGAACATTTAAGAAATTTAGCAATTGAATATGAACAAGGATTAATTTTCATAGGTGTTTTATTCTTTGAAGAAAAAACACCAAAAGATTTAAAATATTCAATAGCAAAATTACATAATGCAGGAATTAAAGTTTGGATAGCATCAGGTGATAAAAGAGAAAATGTACTTTCAGTAGGTAAAAATTTAAATTTATTCAATCCAAAATCAATAAGAGGTGATTTTTCTGATAAGGATAAACCAGAAGATTTAGATATTAAAATGAGTATGTTACTAATGCAATTTTTATTTCCAAATGATAAAATAAACAAAATGAAAACAAGAAAAGGTGTTTCAGTAGAAGCTCAAATAAAATCATCATCAAAGGATTTAACAATATTATTAAGTGGTGGTTGTTTTTCTCGTATTTGTGCAGATCAAAGAAATTTCCAATCATTAGCAACATTATTATCATATTGTACATCATTATTAGCTTATCAATTTACCCCAAATAATAAATATGTTTTATGTCAAATGATAAGAAATTATTGTTCTAAAAATTCTAAAGTTTTAGCAGTTGGTGATGGATTTAATGATTTTACTATGTTAAAAGAAGCTGATTTATCTATTGGAATTAGATCAAGGGAAATTTTACAAGTTAGAAATACTTGTGATGTTATTGTTTCTAGATTTTCACAAATTGTTAATTTAATTATTGTTCATGGAACTTGGAATTTTTGGAGATTAATGAATATTGCTCTTTTGTCTTTTTATGCTAATTTTATTATCACTCTTCCTATGTTTATTCATCAAAATTCTAATCCTATTGGAAGCTGTTTTTTCTTATTTAGTCCTGGGATACTTACTTTAAATATTTTAACTATTAATCTTTTTATTATTTTTGTTTTTTGCTTTGATCAACCTGTTGAAAGAACACTTTTAGCAATTAATAATAATGTTTATAAAGAAAATTTTTATGATGTTAAAAAAATAATTTTTGAATTTGGTTTAGAAACTATAAGAGGACTTGCTGATTCTTTAATTATATATTTTTATTTTTATAAAAATGAACCTGTTAATAAACAAGGTGAAAATTATGATGAAGAGCTTTTAGGTACTAGTATTTTTATGACTTTATATTCTGTAATTATTTTTAAAGTTTATTCATTAAGATTAAAAAGTATTAATGTAATTCAAGTTTTTTGTGGAATTATTACTGTAATTATTATTTTCTGTATAACTTATGTTAATTCTTTTCATCAAAAAATTATAATTCAAGGCTTTTCATATTTAGTAATTTTTTTAAATGCTATGTTATTAATTGGAATTTGTTTCTTATATGAATATATTGCATCTTGTTTTATTACTTATTTTTCAGATGAAGATTTTATATCAAAATTAAGTAGATTGTTTGTTAATTATATTAAAGATAATTTATTTTTTAAAAATTATAATGTAATGTATACATCATTGGCCAAAGAAATGCCTCCTATTATAAATAAAATTGATAAAATTACTTATCCTGAAGTTTTAGAAAAAATTTATTCAAATGGTCATTCATTAGACCCCGCTTTGGAAAATATGGCTGATGTTTCAAATGAAGAAGTTGCAAATTTAAAAATTAAAAAACCTTTTTTACAATTTTTTGATAAAAAAATTGAAATGGATTATAAAAAATATATGTCAAAAGGAAACAGTAAAAACTTCTTAGTTTATATAATAGCATTGTTTCTCTTCTGGATAGCTGATATTTCAATTGAAGGAATTAATAAACAAAAAGTTCCAGTTTATTTAAAATTAAGTTATATGATTTTAGGAATATTTTTATTTATTCCTTGTTTAATGGAAAAATTCAATCAAATATTTCCTTTTTATTTATTTCTTCTTTTAACTTTAGAAATTATTGGAATTTATGTAGATAAAGATAATAATGATACAAGAATATGTGTTCAAACTTTTGTTATATTATCATTTCCTCTTTATTATAGTTGTAATTCATTTTCAATAATGGTTTTATTATCAGTTTATTACTCAATTGCTATCTCTCCTGCAATATATTTAAATGATTTTGGTTTTAAAAAAGAAACAAAAAATGAATATTTTTTATTTTCAAATCTTCCTCTTTTATATCGTCGACAAGTTTATACATATGGTTTAGTTTTTATGATGATAATATATTCATATTTTAATCAATTAAATTATAGAGTTGAATTTTTAAAATATTATAAGAGTAAAATTGAATTAAAAAAAGACAATTTAATAATGGCAAACTTAATCCCAGATTTTGTAAGAGCCAAATATAACAGAAGAGAAAGAGGTGCCGTATATGGATATGAAACAGTAACAATAGT